>Ga0247841_10001444_pt1 | contig 53865 bp, 57 predicted proteins | sample LaCruzMarch2015__2_FD_192410 | JGI IMG/M metagenome (GOLD analysis project Ga0247841, IMG submission 192410) | Freshwater microbial communities from meromictic Lake La Cruz, Castile-La Mancha, Spain - LaCruzMarch2015_18m | ecosystem: Environmental > Aquatic > Freshwater > Lake | place: Spain... | reverse complement strand
TATTCTGGCAGTGACTACTGCAGATGTTTTTTATCTGCATACTCTATGTTATCATAGAGAAGATAGTATATGAAAATCAAGTAGAAATTATTTATTTTTGCTTGGGAGAGGGTTTATTGGTATAATATTAAAATGGAAACATTTTTAAAAGATAAAAAAATAAGCGTTTCGGTTTTTATATTAATAGTAGTGGTTTCTTTGTTCACAATTACTAAGTTAATTAATGAAGTTAGGGTAATGCCTGAGCATAGTTATACAGGCGATGTTATTTCTGTTGAGGGGTCAGGTGAAGTATTAGCAGTTTCAGATATTGCATCTTTGTATATAAATCTTACGAAAGATGGTAAGACAGCCAAAGAAGCACAAGACTTGCTCAATGAATCAATTACTAAAACTTTAGCTTATCTCAAAGACCAAAAAATAGAAGATAAAGATATTAAATCAGAATATGGAGGGCTCAATCCAAAATATTCTTACGAACAACCTGCGTGTTATACTTATCCTTGTCCAACACGTGACCCCAAAATAGTAGGTTATACTGCGACTCAATCAATCACAGTAAAAGTGCGTGAGGTAGACCTTGCAAGTGAAGTTCGTACAGGACTTGCTGGTGTTGGAGTAACAGATATTAGTGGCCCAACATTTTCTATTGATTATGAAGAGAGTTACAAAGACCAAGCTCGCTCAAAAGCTATAAAAGAAGCAAGAAGTAAAGCAAAAGTTTTAGCAAAAGAGTTAGGGGTTCGGCTTGGTAAGGTTGTAAGTTTTTCAGAGAATGGGGATAATAATTATCCAATGTATGAATCCAAAGCAATGATGAGCGGTGGTGTGGTATCAGATAGTGCTCCAGCTCCAACTCTTCCAAAGGGAGAAAATAAAATTACTTCAAATGTGGTGGTTACTTACGAAATAAAATAAATTAATCAAAAAAACCTTGTAAACACAAGGTTTTTTTGATTGTATTGCATTATTATCATAAAGGTGTTAGTATAAAACTATTACGCCCCCGGGGTGTTTTTTAATAAGACTAGATTAATAGAGTTATGGATCCCGTTAGAAGCCGCGGTCGCGGAAGAAAATGGGAATGTAAAAAATAAATTTATAAAATAATCGAGTGGGTTAGTGTTGTTATTAAAATGACCGCGACCTGCTTCTAAACGGGATGGACAAAATCATTAATTTTATAAAAGAGGTGATAGAAGAAGCAAAAAAAGTAACTTGGCCAACTCGCAAGCAGACTATATTATTTACAGTAGCTGTTTTAGCAGTTTCTTTAATTGTTGCTTATTATTTGGGTTTGTTAGATTTTATATTTAGCAAAGGTCTTGGTTGGTTACTTAGAAAATAAGTGAAAATTAATGAGCGGAGCGAATATAATTTTCCTTATCCGCCTAAATTTATTGATTTTTAAAAAGTGATGTATCAAATTATTTTAACAAAATTATGTTTAATAAAATTAAAAATTAATATATAAATTTTTGGCAGATGACGATTTTTATAGTCGTTATCTCCTTAAAAATCAGTCATATGGCAAAACAAGAACTAAGAGGAGAAAGAAATTGGTATGCAATACATACTTACGCTGGATATGAAAATGCAGTGATGCGTAACTTACGTCAACGTATTGATTCACTTGGAATGAATGATAAAATTTTCAATGTGATTGTTCCAGTTGAGAAAAAAATTAAAATAAAAGCTGGCAAACGTATTGAAGTTGAAGAAAAAGTTTATCCTGGATATGTCCTCGTTGATATGATAGTTGACGATAATTCTTGGTATGTGGTTCGTAATACTCCTCGAGTAACTGGTTTCGTTGGAGCAGGGGTTAATCCAGTTCCACTTGCGAGAGATGAAGTCAATGAACTTTTTAGTAGAATGGAAAAAGTTGATACTAAAAATAAACACCAAATAGATGTAGAAATCGGAGAGATTGTCCGTATCGCTGATGGTCCGTTTAAAGATTTAGAAGGAAAAGTAAGTGATATAGATAGAGAACGTGGAAAGATAAAAGTTCTCGTTTCAATGTTTGGACGTGAGACACCAGTTGAACTCGACTTCTTGCAAATAAAAAAGCTCTAAAAGAAAAATACGAACTAGCTCTTCTTGAAGGGTACTCAAATTTCTTGCTAGAAATTTGCTCCGTTTTCACGCCGTCGCGCTCAAAAGCCCCTTCAATAAGACTAGTTCATATTTTTCTTGATTTATAAAGATTTATATGTTAAATTTAACCCTGTTACGCTTTAGCTTCAATCTATTAAGTATTTATTCAAATTCTTAATTCCTAATTATTAATTCTTAATTATTTACGTATGGCCAAAAAAATTATAAAAAAAGTAAAATTACAAATCCCCGCCGCAAAAGCTACTCCTGCTCCACCTCTTGGGCCTGCTTTGGGTCAAGCTGGAGTGAATATTGCAGAATTTTGTCAAAAGTTTAATGCGATGACTGCGAAAGATGCAGGAGAAATTGTTGGTTGTGTTATTTCTGTTTTTGAAGACAGGACTTATGATATAAAAATAAAAACTCCTCCAGTTGCAGGACTTATCTTCAAAGCAGCCGGAGTTGAGAAGGGTTCTGGTAAACCAAACCTTTCAAAAGTAGGTAAGATTACTAAAGCTCAAGTTCGTGCGATTGCTGAAAAGAAAATGGTTGACCTAAATGCAAAAGATATAGAAGGAGCGATGAAGATAGTAGAAGGCAGTGCCCGCTCAGCTGGAATTACTGTAGAAGGATAATTAAATTTTATGAAAATTACAAAAACAATTAAAACTTGGTCTGGATTCATTTTTAAGAGTCTAATTTTTTAAACCAAGGACAGTTGTTTTTCCTCAAAAACCACCCGTCTTTGGGTGGTTTTTGTTTGTATTAAAAATCTAACATAAAATTAATATGCAAAATATATTATCACATAAAGATTATAAAAAATTATTTATTTGTCTAACTCTTTATATTACTTCACTTTTTGCTGCCAATTCTTTAGGTATAAAGATAATGCCATTTTTGTGGGGGACTCATCTCTCTGTTGGTATACTTTCGTTCCCAATTGTTTTTATTATGACAGATATAATAGGTGAAGTTTATGGAAAAAAAATTTCTAAAATATTTGTGCTGTCAGGAATTATTAGTATAATTTTATTTACTTTTTATTCCTTGATTTCAATTATTGTGCCTTGGGCTAATGAGGGTCTATGGGTCAAAGATAGTTATAATCAAATATTTGGTATTACTGCTCGTATTTCTATTGCCTCACTTTTAGCTTTTGTTATCGCTGAATATCAAGATGTTTTCTCTTTTTTCTTTTTCAAAAAGAAATTTAACAATAAATATTTTTGGCTTCGTTCCAATCTGTCAAACATATGGTCTCAATTATTAGATTCCACAATTTTTATGTTTGTGGCATTTCTGGGTATTTATTCGTCACAGACAATAATTATGATTATTATACCTTGGTGGTTATTTAAAATAGCTATGGGTTTTGCTTATACCCCCTTATCTTATTTAGGTATCTATCTTCTAAGGGGTTGTAATAAAAACAAAAATATAAAATATGAAAGTACAAGCAATTAAAACAAGAATATTTAAAGAGGGAGAAGATTTAGTTAAATTTATTATTTCTGAAATTCCTAGAATATCAGATAAGAATATAGTTGTTGTTACTTCTAAAATAGTTTCTCTTTCTGAAAAGAGAACCACTTCTTATATAAAAGAAAAATCCATAGAAAAGATAATTAGAAAAGAAAGTCAATTTGCTATAAAAACTAAATATGTCTGGCTTACTATTAAAGATGGAATGTTTCTTGCAAACGCAGGAATAGATAAATCAAATGCAAAGAGTAAGATAATTCTTCTTCCTAAAAATTCTTTTGTGTCAGCAAGAAGAATTCGTAAATTGTTGATGGATTATTATAAAATTAAAAATCTCGGTATCATAATTTCTGATAGTCGAACATTACCGCTTCGTGCTGGAGTTGTTGGAATAGCACTTGGTTATACTGGATTTAAGGGAATACGAGATTATCGAGATAAGAAAGATTTATTTGGTAGAGAATTAAAATTTTCTAGGACAGATGTAGCAGATAGTTTAGCAACTTCTGCTGTTCTTTTGATGGGAGAGGGGAATGAACGCCAACCTTTGGCTCTTATCAAAGAAGCATCCGTTATTTTTACTAATAAAATAAACACAAAAGAATTATACATAAACCCAAAAGAGGACATGTATTTACCCTTATTTAAGAATATAAAAAGATAAAATATTAAGTTATTAAATTAATTTTATTAACTCAGTGTGTATACATATGTACTTGTACTAAATAAAAGCGGTCACATCTATTCTGTATATAACATTATACCGAAGATATTTTTATATATTAAAATGTTTTCTTAAGTTATCCTCATTTGTAATTTTTGAAACGATTGCAAAATGAACATACTTTCCAATATTCCAATAATTAGCTATGAAGTCCACCTCTTTTCCACAAGAAAATGGATATAACCAAACACTATTATTAAATTTTACACAACCTAATTCTTTCATTTTATCCCTAAAAGAATCACGAGCCACTTTATGTTTTTCAGGTATATCAAATAAAATCATTCTCCATTTCATATCCCAAATCTGTTTTTTGGGAAGTGTCATTTTTTCATAATTAAATCTCAGATATATTTTCTTACCTTTTTCTGTGAGAATTATTTTATGTTTATCCCCAATCTTTTTAAAACTTATTATTTTTTGTATTCTGAGTCTATAAAAATCACGTTTTATTTTTTCTTTTTCAGTGTTAATTCCAAATATTTCTTTTATTAATGCCTTAGTTAATTTATAGCTGGTTCTTTTATTTGAAAGACTAATTAAAATACCAGTTCCCATTCCTAGAGAATATATAATTTTACCTTTTATTGATTCTTGGTCGATGAATTGCATTATTATAATTATATCACTCACTACTACAGAATACAAGCTATAGCATGTATTCTGTAGTGACAGATAAAAAATAAGATAAAATAAATACTCAAATATAAAATTCCCACATGTCGGACATGTGGGAATTTTATATTTTATTTATTTTGAAACTCTTTCGACATATTCTCCTGTTTCGGTGTTTACGACGACCTTGTCCCCAACTTCGACGAAAAATGGAACACTGATTTTTACTCCATTTTCAAGGACGGCCAATTTACCTCCACCGTTTGCAGTATTTCCACGGATTGATGGGGGAGCTTCTTTAATTAAAAATTCCATTTTGATTGGTAGAGATATTTTTATTATTTGTTCTCCACCATCATTATCCCAAATCAAAGCAGTAACATTTTCATTTGTTTTTAAGAATTTTGCTGTTTCGCCAATAATTTTTTCATCAATTTTGAAACGGTCTTTTGGGTCGCTAGGGTCACAAAACCAGTATTCATTTTTAGTTGAATATAAAAATTTTACATCTTTCTTGCTGATTTCAGCTTCTTCGGCTTTATCGGAAGCATGAAAAACGGTATTCCATGTTCGCCCAGAAAGCAAACTTTTTAGTTTGACCTGATTTTGCGGTTTACGTTGTTGAGTTCTGGCGACATGATTTTCCATCACCTCACAAGGCTCATCTTCATAAATTATTATTTTTCTCTCACGAATGTCGCTATACTCTAACATAATTTTATATATGGTTAATCTATTAAAATAATCGTAAAACTTTTAAATGGTACATCTCGCCCCGTAGCAAATTTGAAGTGCATATGACTTTAAATTTTGCTTCTGGGGTCGCTATATTCTAACATAATGTTTAGTTTATATCAGATTTATAAAATTAAGACAAGAGGAATTAATCTCCCCTCCTTACCAAGGAGGGGAATAAGGGGAGGTTCTTAATTAATTCACCCCTCCCCCAGCCCTCCCCTTAGTAAGGGGAGGGGGAAACTCAATTCACTTTTTATTATTTATTCTCCCGAGCTCGCCACCTGTATTTCTCCAAAACGATTACGTATTTCTTTGAGCAAAGAATCAGCAACTTTTTTATTTTCTCGTAGCCATGTGCGACTAGCATCATAACCTCGTCCTAGAGGAACTTTCTCTCCCTCTTTATTTTGGTAAGAGTATGAAGCACCAGATTTTTCTATGATTCCAATTTTTTCACCTAAGGCTAGTATTTCTCCTTCACGAGAAATTCCTTCTCCATAGAGAATATCAAATTCAGTTTGTTTGAAAGGACTAGCTACTTTATTTTTAACAACTTTTACGCGAGTGCGACTTCCGACAACTTCTTCGCCTTTTTTAATTTGAGCAATACGACGAATATCCAAACGCATCGTAGTATAGAATTTTAGTGCTTTACCACCGGGGGTTGTTTCAGGATTACCGAACATTACTCCGATTTGCATACGAATCTGGTTAATAAAAATGACAACTGTTTTTGAATGAGCAATTATTGCGGTAAGTTTACGAAGAGCTTGAGACATCAGACGAGCTTGTTTGCCAACGTGTGATTGCCCCATATCTCCTTCAATTTCATCTCGTGGAGTAAGAGCGGCGACAGAGTCAATAACTATCACATCTATTTTTCCCGAACGAACCAAACTCTCTGTTATTTCAAGTCCCTGTTCGCCATTATCTGGTTGAGAAATTAATAATTCTTTTATATTTACTCCGAGCTTTCCAGCATAATCTGGGTCCATAGCGTGTTCGGCATCTATATATGCACAAACTCCACCTTTTTTTTGAGCTTCGGCAACAATGTGTAGAGCAAGTGTCGTTTTCCCCGATGATTCTGGTCCAAATATTTCAATCATTCTTCCGCGAGGGACACCACCGACACCAAGAGCCATATCAAGCCCGATAGAACCAGTTGGAATTACATCGATATCTACTTTTGGAGCATCTCCCAATTTCATAATTGCTCCTTCTCCAAATTTTGTTTGAATTGATTTAATTGTATCTTCGATTGCGCCCCCCATTTCTTTAGGAGCCTTTTTTGCCTTTTTTAACATAATTATTAATTCTTAATTATTAATTCTTAATTATTTTAACAATGCGATCGCCGGCGCATTTTTATCGATAACTACTTCAAATTTCTTTTCGGCTGTTTTCCCAAATTTATCTTTTGCATTTAAAGTTACGATTGAAAATCCGGGAAGCATTGAAATTGATTCAGAAAAATCTCCATTTTTTTCTATAAATATTTCTCTGCCATTGAGTGATAAATATACTGCTTTTGAAGCATTGCCTTTAATTTCTGCAAGAGAAGAATTATTTTGCTTTTCCATTGTTGCTTCTATTTCTACTCCTTTAAATAGAAAACACATTTTTTCATAACCAAAAATTGCAATAATAAAAAATAAAGTTGCACAGGATATTATTCCAATCCACCACTTCATATTTTTATTTTTTAGTTTTTTTATCTGCATCTGTATTTCAATTCTTAATTCTTAATTCCTAATTTTTAATTATCCTACTACTTCCTCCGTATGGTCCATTGGCTTCTCCAATATTTCTCTTGGCTTTGCTCCATTACCAGCTCCGATAACTCCGCGCTCTTCAAGCATATCTATTAGTTTAGCAGCGCGGGCATACCCAACGCCGAGTTTTCTTTGTAGGTACGAAGTAGAAGCTTTGCCTGCTTCCATCACAGTCATCCTAGCATCTTCATAAAGGTCATCGTCTCCATCATCTCCTCCTATCATATCAGAAAATAAATTATTTCCACCTCTGTCTATATTGCCCGAAAGTTCAATCGTGTTTGGTATTTCATCAATGTATGCCTTCCTCAAGTATTCTACCACTTTTTTAACTTCTTCCTCAGAAATAAATGCACTTTGCAATCGTTCTGGTTGAGGACTCTCGGCACAAGAGTAAAGCATATCTCCAGCACCCAAAAGTTTCTCGGCTCCTCCAGCATCAAGAATTGTTCGAGAATCAATTTGTGAAGAGACCTGGAGAGCAACTCGAGTAGGGATATTTGCTTTAATCAAACCAGTAATAACATTGACTGATGGTCTTTGAGTAGAAAGTATTAAATGTATTCCAACAGCACGAGACATTTGAGCCAAACGGATAATTGCGCTTTCAAGTTCTCGTGGATATGCTTGCATTATATCAGCGAGCTCATCTATAACGATAATGATGTAAGGCAAACGTTCAGCTATCTCATCTTTTTTCTTTGATTTTTCATAAACATTAATATGATATGATTCAATATTTTGGACGGACTCAGCTTGAAGAATATCATAACGTCTATCCATTTCGCGAGCTGTCCACTTGAGTGCCAGAATTGTTTTCTTGGCGTCAGTAATAACAGGAGTAAGTAAATGGGGAATTTTGTTATAAAGAGTCAGCTCAACGCGCTTTGGGTCAACCATTATAAATTGCAAATCATCTGGTCCATTTCTGTAAAGTAAGGATGCAATAATAGAATGAATAGTTACAGATTTACCAGAGCCAGTTGTCCCTGCGACAAGCAAGTGTGGCATCTTCGCTAAATTTCCAAAAATAGCTTTGCCTGAAAGTCCACGACCAAGTGCAATAGTTAACGGCTTATGAGAATTTTGGAATTTTTCATCAGCAAGTAAAGTTGCAAGTCCTACGATGGATTTTTCTTTATTTGGAATTTCAATTCCCACTAGGGATTTCCCGGGGATAGGTGCTTCAATACGGATAGTTTTTGCCGAGAGTGCTAAAGCTAATTCATTTTGAAGCCCGACGATTCGTGAAAGTTTTACTCCTTGTGCGGGTTTGAGAGCATAACGAGTAACGGTTGGCCCGATTGTTACTTCATCCATTTCAACAGACACACCAAAAGTAAGTAAAGTTCGCTGAATGATATTCATATTGCCTTTCATATCTCCAGTGTTTGCTCTACCTCTATCTTTCTCAAGAAGTGAAAGTGGGGGAGGAACGTAATTAGCTTTTTGGTTTTTGGTTTTTGCTTTTTGGTTAAGACCTAATTCATCTTCTCTATTTTCTTTTGATTCTTCACTCTCTTTTAATTCTTCATTAGTAATTGGTAACCCGTCTGCTAGTGAGGCAGGTTGGTTATTATTTTTCTCCCCTAATTCGTCATTAGTAATTGGTAATTCGTAATTATTTTCCTCATCTTTCTTTAATTTTGGAAAGTGAAGGTCATTCTTTAAAAAATTCCAAAACTTTTGGAATAATTCCATTAGATTGGGTCTTTTATCAAATAAAACAATAAGCGATATTATAAGTAATGCACCAAGAAGAAGTATTCCTGCATACACTCCAAAAAGTTTTATAAATGGCCATGCGACCATCCCACCCAAATATCCTCCGGCTGTAATATTTATTGATTCACCTTTTCCATTACTCGCGATATCCATAATTCCAAGAGCTGAAAGTAAAGTAACAAGACCAAAAATTGCGTGAATCTTTGCTACTTGCGGTCGCTCTTTTTTCATAAAAGAAATTCCTACCACAGCGAGTAGGATAGGTAAAATATAATATCCAAAACCAAAGAGGGAAGAGAAAATAGAATAAATAAAATTTCCTACTACGCCAGCCATTTTAAAAATAGAAAGCACAATCAAAAGTCCAAAAACAAGAAATAAAATACCCCAAATGCTGTAGCGAGTTTCTTCTTTTAATGGAACTCGTTTGTCATTTTTATTATTTTTAAATTTTTTATTCACAACTTCCTCGCTGTCCTTTGTATCTTGTTTTGCCATATTTTTATAATTTATGTGTACATTGTAGCATATTTTTTTTATAAAATCTTTTATAAATTTTTAGTAAAAAATATTTTTTTGTAGTTAATTCCTCCCCTCCTTACCAAGGAGGGGAATGAGGGGAGGTCTGTATTTTTCTCCCGGGGTCTGACCCCTCCCCAGCCCTCCCCTTGGTAAGGGGAGGGGGAATTCAAATTCATCATACCTCTTGCACTCAAAAAAATTTGGTATATAATGGACACATTAAAGACATAAAAAGTCCTCTTCGGACAACAAAAAGACAAGATGGGTAATCAAAAAGACACACAAAAGACAAACATAAATGTATATGGACAGTCCGATGTCCGTAATGTTAATTTGTTGTCAAATATAGATGTTTTTGAATTTGCTAACAAAAAGACAGAAAAGCTTGTAACTGCCTTGTATATGATTACCGATTGTATGGATACTGATGATGCTTTAAAAGGGAAGCTTCGTCTGTTAGGAGTAGAACTCTTGTCCGATATATATAAGCTCTCAACGCTATCTCCGATTGATAAACATAATTATATTTCTATATCTTTAACTCATATCTACGAAGTCCTTTCTTTTATTGAGATTGCTTATACGATTGGTTTTATTTCTGAAATGAATACTCTTATACTAAAAAAGGAGTTTGATAATCTTGCTTCTGAACTAAAATCCCACCAAACTAAAGATAAGCATTTTACCTTCACATTGGACGAAAAAATGTTTGATATACCTAGCCCTAAGCAACGATTAGGACCAACGGGAATGTCTATAAAGGACATTTCTCGTGATAATACAATCAAAAGGACATCATATAACAGTATGTCCTTTATAAATAGAGAAAGTCCTTTACAAACACCTCAACTCAAAAGGACAAATTTTACAACAGATAATTTAATTAATAAACAAGAAAGAATAAATAAAATTTTATCACTCATAAAGGACAAACCAGAAGCTGATGGGGGAGTTTCTATAAAAGACATTTCTCTTGCTTTTACAGACTATTCAGAAAAGACAATTCAACGCGACCTAAACTCTCTTGTTCTCAAAGGGCAACTTAAAAAAACCGGCGCCAAACGCTGGAGTCGCTATTCATTAATTAATAATTAAGAATTAATAATTAAGAATAAAAAGTTGCCCTATATTAAATTTTGGTTTATAATTAAAATATGGACGCATTAATAAAAAAAGTTAATACAGGTGTATTTAATAGCAAACCCGTAGTGGTTATGCCTATTAGTGTATGGGATAAAATGCGTGGGAAAATTGATGAAATGCAAGAAGACCTTGAGATGTATATGTCAGAAAATTACAAGAAAAACATCTTAAAATCACGCGCCTCCAAGAAAATCTATACAAGCGACCAAGTTCGAAAAAAGCTTGGTTTATAATGCTATTTATGGAATATAGATTTACCGAAGAAGCTATAAAAACTCTATCTTTATTACCAAAAGAGGTCCAACGTAGGATTTTAGATAAACTTGATTTTGTGTTTAATTTTGAGAATCCATTGAAATTTTCTAAAAAACTCAATAATTTTGCTTATGGTGATTACCGTATTAGAATAGGTGATTATAGAGCATCTTTTGACATAATAAAGAGTAATTACGCCCTTTTTCTCCGTTTTGGGCATAGAAAAAATTTCTACAAATAGAATTCCTTCTGGGTTATCCCCATATCTATTGCATATTTTAAAACCCCAATATATAATGTATGTGTATATTGCCAGTGGTATTTTTTTACCAGATATGGTAGTATACAATATCCCCTTTATGTTTAATTACATTAAGCACATTTGGGTGATAAAGTTGATCATTGAAAATTTAATACTATAAATTGTTAATACCAAATAATTTATAGTCGTAATTATTACTTAGGATTTTTAGATTTGGAAGGATTTTTTCTTTCATTCTTAATTCTTAATTTTTAATTATTAATTAGATTTCCTCTGGTCAGATCCATTTTGAATTTTTAGTTTTAATTTTCTTAATTACCCGATTGATAGAGATTGGGTAGATCTTATTTTTCTTTGCCTCGCCGTAGCTTTTTGATAGAGAGCGAAGGAGGGTGATAGAGCATGCCCCGTGGAAGCTTTGCTTCTTTACGTGGAGCATGCCCCGTGGAAGCTTTGCTTCTTTACGGGGATAAGATTATCCCGTTGATAGAGACGGGTGATAAAAGAAAATAAAATAAATTTTTCAAAATGTGTTATCGGCCCTGTCGACAAGGCAGATATGCTTGTCTCGTCTTTTCTTTCCTTTCATAAAAGAAATTTAAGAATGGTAAGGACAGGCAGTGTTAGTTAGTTTGTTTACGACTCTTTATTCTAATTTTTAATTCTAATTCTTTGACTTACTTCGCCATTACTTTTCTTACCTCGCCGTAGCTTTTCGTACCTCGCCGTAGCTTTTGATAGAGAAGCGGAGGAGGGTGATAGAGAAGCGGAGGAGGGTGATAGAGAAGTGGAGGAAGGTATAGTGATAGAATTTGATTTTGAATTTTTAATTGATTAACTTCAATTCTTAATTCTTAATTCTTAATTATTAATTATTATAAGGAAGTTCAGTAAAAAATAATTTTGATTTTTGAATTTTGATTTCGATTTAATTCGTAATTCTTAATTCTTAATTCTTAATTCTTAATTATTTAATATACACACACATTAGTTTTTTTCTAGAGTGCACAATATTTATTATCAGTCGCCTTCTAGAATTAGTCGAAACTAATCTAAACGTGTATAAATTATAAAATATGTTAAAAAAATTTTTAATCGGAACATTTTTTGCTTTAGCTTTGATGGTAGCATCAACAGCTTTTGCTTCTTATGATTTCGGTCCTACTACTTTAAAAGTAGGTAGTACAGGAGACTATGTCAAAACTCTTCAAACTTTTGTTGGAGCAACAGCAGATGGAAATTTTGGTCCTATGACAAAAGCAAAGGTTGTGGCATGGCAAGCAAGCAACGGTTTAGTTGCTGATGGATTGTTTGGAAATCTTTCAAAGGCAAAGGCCAATGAAGCAGGTTCTGGCTTTCCAGCAGGTTGTACTTCATCCACAGGATTTAGTTCAATAACCGGTGTATCATGCAGTACTGTAGTGCCAGTCACAGGATTCGCACCAACAGGCTGTACATCAGCTTCAGGATTTAGTCCTGTAACTGGTGGAGCATGTTACGCAATTTCAGGAACTCTTCCAGCAGGTTGTACAACAACCGCAGGATACAGTCCAACAACTGGCGCAAAGTGTGATGGTGGAACAACACCAACACCAGGCACTATTGGTGTAGGAACAGTTGACACTTATACATTAATTTCTTCTATAAATAATGAAGAAGTTGGAGAAGGATTAAATGATGTTAAGGTCTATGGTCTTGACATAGAAGTTGGTGATGGTTCTGATATTTCATTAACTGCAGTTAAACTTGTATTTGATGAATCTGATACAGACACAACAAGTAACTTCAAAGATTATGCAGATGAAGTATCTGTATGGTTAGGTTCAACGAAAGTTGGGACTGTAGACTCTGATAAATTTACAGATGACAATGCTTGGACTTACACAGTTGGTTTGTCAAATGCAAAAATATTAGCAGGAACAACAGGAAAACTTTATGTAGCAGTTTCTGGAATTAATAATCTTGATTCAGGAGATGCTACTGATGATTGGACACTTGATGTTACATCAGTTCGTTGGGTAGATGGACAAGGAGCTATGATTTCTGAAGACCCAACAGTATCTGCACGCACATTCTCATTTGAGCTTAGTGCAGTAGCTACTTCAACAGAATTTAAAATTTCTGAAGATGTTGCAAGTGTAAATACTGCTCATGTTGTTGATATTCATGCAACAGAAACCACTAATGATATCCCCGTTCTTTCTTTCAAAGTTAAAATAGAAGGAACTGGAGATGTTACATTAAAAGACCTTCCTGTTAATTATACTGTCGGTGGAGCTCAAAACCATGTTGATGAAATGGTTGAAGGGCTTACACTTTACATGGATGGAACAGAAGTTTCTAGTGTAAATATGACAACAGATTGTATTGAAGATGGAACAGGTTGTGCTTCTGTAGGTACAGCTGAAACATACACCTTCCATGATATTGATACTGTATTAACAGCAGGCGAAACATATCATTTCTTGGTAAAAGCTGATATCTACGGTATCACCGATACTGGTGATGTAGCCGCAGGTGACACTATTCTTGCTGTCTTTGGAGAAACACAAACCGACGCAATAACAGCAGGAACAGGAGGATCTACAGGTTTTGATGCCGAAGACGAAAGTGGAACAAACCTAGTAGATGCAGATAAAACAGGAACAGCTACAGCTGAAGCTATCACTGTATATGATGTTGGATTTACATTAAATTCAATCACCAAAAAGCTAGGTGTTCCTCAATCTGCTGGTTACTCTGCTGATGATTCTGGTATATTCACATTTGAATTTACTCTTGAAGCATTCGGTGGTAGTGTAGATATTGACAAAACTTGTGTAGAAAACGGAGAAGATGCACCTGATATGGGTATTGAATACACTATTTCAAATAGTGGTTCAAATGCTACTACTTGTGACTTTACTTCTACAGCTGATACTTCAACTGCAGACTCAGATGCTTGGACCCTTCTAGATGGCATACCAGAAGTATTTACTTTGGTTGTTTCTGTTGGGACTCTAAGTTCTGGTCAGCAACTTGATAAAGTATATCTTGATACAATAAACTGGGATGATAACATTGAGGATACATCTCCTGATTTATACTTTACAGCTGGTCTTGGTGTAGATGCTACATCAACAAATTCAATCTTACTCACTGGGGTTTAATTTTTGAAGAGTAAACACTCAAGTTAAGTAAGTATTGTAATCTCTGGTTAATACCCGGTAGTGAGACTTGGCATAGTGACAAAGCCACATAGTTACGTAGTAACAATGCCAAGCTCTACTACTCGGGAATACGCCTCCCGCCTGCAAAAGCTATGCTTTATAGCATTGCGGGCAGGTAAAATGTATTCCAAAAAACCCGCCTTTTCGGCGGGTTTTTTGTTGGTTAAAATTTTGGTTGACTAATTATTAGGGGATAGAGTATAATAAAAATATGTTAAAGAGTAAAAATAAAAAAATTACAATTGATGATTTAGCAATTATGGTTGCCAAAGGATTTGGAGGAATTGATAAAAAATTTGGAGGAATTGATAAAAAATTTGAAAGTGTGAGTAAGGATATAGATGGATTAAGAAATGATATTACTGAAGTTAAAGAAAGTGTTAAATTTGCTCGTCGTGATATATTAAATATTGGAGATCGTTTTGTCCCTCGATTTGAATTTGATAACTTACTTACGAGAGTTGGGAAGATAGAACAGAAGATTAAATCAAAGGTTGGGTAATAAAGCTAATAAAAGGGAAGCAGGGCAAAGCAAAGCTTTGCCCTGCTTTGTTTTAATGGTAAATTTGCATAAAAGTTATCATTTGATATACTACAAATATGACCAAATCTTATACTTATCGTATTATTATAGAACCTGATGGTGACTCATATCATGGATATGTGCCATCTCTTCGTGGTTGTCATACTTTTGGCGCCTCTATTTCTGAAGTTCAAGAATTAATCAAAGATGCAATGAGTGTTTATCTAGAAAGTTTGGTAGAAGATAAATTACCAATACCAATTTAGGAATATTAAATGATATGAATATTTCAAAAGAAGAATTTATTTCTATTCTTAATAAATTATAAAGCGAATAATTATATGGTTAAAAAAGCAATAGGGGGAATTTGGAATAATGAAAAAGAAATAATTTTACTTGCAATGGGAGACCATGATGTCTATAAAAACTAGCAACTAACTTTGTTGCATTTTTTTAAAAATAAACTATAATATTAGTTATATTATTAAATTTTAAAATATTATTACTTGTCCCGTTAGAAATTCACAAAATGGGATTAAGTTATAAAATAACAAATTATCTACTTTTATATATAAATAATTATATGTACAAATAGTTTAATTTCTAAGCGGGATGTTTAAAAACACAAACAAAAACAAGGTATTTATTGGGATTATAGTGTTATTAGTTGTAATTTTAGGGCTTGTTCTATTCTTTTTCTTGAAAAAAACTGGAGTAAAAGAGGTTAAAAATGATTACTCTGTAGTATATCTTGCAACAGGGGAAGTATATGTAGGGGAATTATGCACATTTCCACAATTAAAACTTAAAAATGGTTATATTTTGGCAACTGGACAAGACCCTACCGACCCTAAAAAGGCCAATTTCCAACTCAACCCTCTTAGTGATACTCTTTGGTCACCCAAACACATATTTTTAAACAGAGACCAAGTTGTCTTTTATGGTCCACTGTTAAGTACTAGTAAAATTGCTCGAACTTTAGCTGAACAAGTAAAATAGAAATTTAATTCCTCCTCCCCTTGCTAAGGGGAGGATTGAGGAGGGGTGTATAATTAATTAGACCCCCTTTCATTTTCCCCCTTGGTAAGGGGGAAAGGAGAATCTAAGGAAAGTTCTTGAGGAGAAAATTATCAATAAAAAAAAGTTATTCACAGTTTAATTATTGTGTAATAACTTTTTTAGTTGTGGTATAATAAACTTAATTACGATTTATCATATCGGGTCGTTTTATGATAATGAGTTTTGACGTCAAAAATTATTATTAATTATTAGAAAAATAATGTGACGAAGTGAAATATATTTATAAATTTATATTCACTACGTTCGTTAAATATTATTATGTTAAAAAAATTAGGTTTAGGAATTTTAGTTCTCGGCTTTTTGGTTATCGGAGCTAGTTCTGTAAGTGCAGCTGATACAATAACAGTTGACCATGATTCCATTACAAGTGGAACATCACTTACTTTGACTGGAACAACAACAGCTACATTAAATGGTGCTGCTGGTTCGGCTATTGCAATTGGTTCTGCTACAACAACAGGAGCAATTGGTATTGGGGCTGCCCTTACAGAAGGGACATTAACTCTTGGTAAATCTGACCAAACAGGTAATGTAGTTATTTATGGTGGTATCACGGGTGGTGCAAATAGTTTGTTTAATAATGTTACTACATCAACAATTGCTATTGGTGGTGCGTTGACATCAGGTACTTTAACTCTTGGTAAGTCTACTCAAACTGGTGCTACAACGATTTATGGAGGTAGTACAACTAATGCTGTAAGGCTTCTTCCTGTGGTTGGAGCAGTAGCCACTGAAGCTCACGCAGTTGATGTGGTTTCTGGTGGTGAATTATCTTCTGGTGATAATTTGGTTGGAGTTAATGTTGTTCTTACTCCAACTGGAACAGCTGGACAATGGGCATCAGCTGTTTATGGAAAAACTGTTCAAACAGGAACAAAAACTGTTAATGGTTATATTTCCGGTGGAGAATTTGAAGTTGCAGATACTAATGCAGCACCATCTGAAGTTCATACTTTGGTGTTAGATGGTAATAGTACTGTTTATGATGCAAATTCATCTTACATTTGGGTCCAAGATTTTGGTGCTACAGATATGCCAAATCTTTTCAAAATTTCTGGTGATGATGTAGGTTCAACTAGTGCAACAACAATGTTTTCAACTTATCCTGAAGCAAGTGAAGCTGTTACTCATTCTCTAAAAGTTATGATTGATGGTACACCTTATTGGATAATGATGACAAATGTTGCACCTCACTAAGTTTAACCAATTCTTAATTAAAAGAAGTTCTACAGAAAATTATTCATAACCGGTCGGTTCTGTAGATTAGTTAAAAAATACCTGCTTGCAATATTACTTATAGTTATTGCAAGTGGAAAAACAAAATGATTAAAAAATTAAAAATTGGTCTCTTTGTATTTACGGTATTGATGTTTGGTTTTTTAGGAGCTCAATCTGCATATGCCGTTGCTGCTTTGCATTGGGATGCAGATACAACAGTTACAATTAATTCCAATAATTACACTATTGAAACTGATTCAGAAGCTACTTCAATTGTTGTAGGTGCAACTACATTGACTGTTGTTGTTCCAGCTTCGTCTACTTTTACTCTTTCTTCTGTAGTTGGTTTTGATCTTGCCCCTGATGGTTCCGACGCAGTAGAAGCATGTACTGGGTATGAACGTTCTGCAGCTTATACTGGCTCTGGAACAGTTGTTTATACTCCCACTGATACTAAAATGTGTGGTTCTCCTACTGGAGGTAGTGGAAACCATAGTGGTGGAGGAAGTTCAACTCCTCCCGTTGTTCCTCCAGTAACTCCAGAAGTTACTCCATCTGAAGGATGTTCAGCTGGAAACATTTACAACACTTCTACTGGAGCACTTTGTGTAAATAATCAAACACTTCAAATTCCAGGATGTGGAAGTAGAACAACTGGTTTTAGTACAGCAACAGGAGCTTCTTGTGTTGGAAATCATGTAACTCCTGCAACTCCAGTTACTGGCAACTCTTATGCCTTTGGAACAACTGTTGTAAAAACAGGAACAAAAGGTGAGGCATGTAAAGCTTGGCAAAATTTCTTGAACGACCATGCAAATGCCGGCCTAGTTACTGATGGCTGGTGTGGAAAGTTGACGATTGCGAAAGCAAAACTCTGGCAAGCATCTGCGGGGTTGGTTGCTGATGGACTTCTAGGTCCAGCAAGTCGCGCAAAAGCAAATCAATAATTTCTCAGATAGTGCTTTAGGCACTATCTAGAGAATTTATAATACTCGCAAAAAAGTGGCATTTCGGTAAACCGAAATGCCACTTTTCGTATTTTGCTTGTCCTATTTTTTATTTATACATAGATGTCAAGGCCTTGCCTTGACAACTTAATCTTTAAAATTTCAAATTAAATTTTGAAATAATAATCAAAATTAAATTGAAAGAATCAAAAAACTCCCCAGAAGGGGAGTTTTTTGATTGCGATGTGTTTACCCAACTTTTTCCTGTGTCTCATGTCAAGGCCTTGCCTTGACAACCATAGTGTTCGAAAGGGGATTTTGGGTTACATTTGAGAATAGAGATGTCAAGGCCTTGCCTTGACATCTCTGTAACAAGCTCCATCTGTCAAGGCCTTGCCTTGACAGATAAGTTTTGGACTTGTTATTATTAATAATATGTCCATTCGTAAACAATCTTTTGTTTTTGGTGAGTTTTACCACATTTATAATAGAGGGAATAGTAAACAGGTTATTTTTCGTGATAAGGGTGATTATTACCGCTTTATAAGATTATTATACTTATCAAATACTCAGAATAAAATTATTTTTAATAGATTAAATATGGATTTTGTTAATTTAAAAAAAGACGAAAAAATTGTAAATATCGGGGCATATTGTTTAATGCCTAACCATTTTCATATTCTAATAGCTCAAACAGAAGATGGTGATATTAGTAGGTTTATGCAGAAAATCTCCACAGCCTATTCAATGTATTATAATAAAAAATACAACAGGACAGGTTCTCTTTTTGAGGGCAAATTTAAATCAGAACATGTGGCAGATGATCGATATTTAAAATATCTTTTTTCTTATATTCATCTTAATCCCGTTAAAATTATACAAAGTGATTGGAAAGAAAAAGGCATCAATAATAAAACAGAGGCGCTCAAATTTTTAGAAACTTACAAATATTCTAGCTATTTGGACTATTTAGGGTTTAAAAGATTAGAAAATAAAATTTTAGATATAGAAGCTTTTCCTAATTATTTTCCAACAAAAGAAATTTTTCAAAATGAAATTTTTGAATGGTTGTCATATCAAGAAGATGTCAAGGTCTTGCCTTGACATGTCAAGGCAAGACCTTGACATCGGAAGTTATCCACAGAAAATAAAAATTTAATATTTACATGAAATTATTTTAATTTTATAATTCTAAAATGGAAAAACTTAAAAGTTGTTCTTTTTGTTTGGTTTCTAAAAGTTTTGTAAGGAAATTTTGTTTTGTGTTTTTATTTTCAGCCGTAGCATTTTTAGCTAACGGTTTTTTTATTTTTAATATTGAAAAAGTTTTTGCAGAAAGTGAAAATATTACCCAAATCAATATTACGACTAGTTCTCAATCCATAAATGTGGGTACACAGTCGTCGGTAATCTCTCTCCAAACTCAGAATATAAGTGGTATATCTGAAAAAGTTAGCGAGACTACACACCTGATTCTTTCTTCTACTTCTCCAACTGGTCAATTTTATAATGCCAATGCTACTTCTTGCACTAGTCTTTTGGCAGAACCTTTTACACTAACTATGAGTAGTGGTTCGGCTAATAAAAATTTTTGCTACCAAGATTCAACTTCTGGTACTCATACATTGAATGTATCTGCTGAAGGTAAATTATGGACTCCGGCTATTCAAGATATTATTGTTGTCGAAGATGATGATACAGATATTTTTTATACAGAAGTAACAGAAGATATAAGTGCAGATACTATTTGGAATAAAGAAAATAGTCCATATGTCATTAATTCTCCTATTTATGTTTTATCAGATGCAACTTTATTTATGGAGGAAGGAGTAATTGTAAAATTTGGTAGCGGAGGAAGTTTGATTGTTGATGGGAAACTTGAAGCACAGGGGACTCTGGCGGATATGATTTATTTTACTTCACTTTTAGATGATTCTATTGGAGGAGATACGAATGGTGATGGAGATAACACAACTCCAAGTGAGGGTGATTGGGATTATTTACTCATTGAATCTGAAATAGAATCAATATTAAATAATGTGATAGAAAAATATTCAGATATGGGACTTGTATTGTATGATGGTGGGTCAGTCGATTCTAATAATTTCAATTCGGATAAAGAAATTCTAGCGTTTGGTTCAGATAGTTCTTTCACTAATTTAGTTATTCCAAGTGTTGAACTTTTTGATGGAAGCACATTTACTATTGAAGATTCAATTTTCTCAAATGAAAATAATACACTTATATCTGTATATAATGGTAGCTCGCTCCTTCTTAAAAATTCAACAATACAAGGTGAGAGTGATTATCTTGTAACTATTTCTGAAAATTCATCAGCCGATTTTGATTCAGTAGAAGTTGCTGGTGATTTTTTATCTAGTACAGCTTTTTCTGTGTTTGGAAATAGCTCTTTGGATATTAATGATAGTTCTATTTTAGATAATTATAATGGATTTTGGATTTATGATGGCTCTTCTTTTGATATACAAAATTCTCAAGTGGAGTGTTCGAATAATGGAATTTCTGTTTATCATAATTCAAATTTAAATCTTTCTGGTGGAAATATTTCTTGTTTTAATTATGGAATTCTTCTTTTCAACGAGATAGTTGCTAATATTACAGGAGTGAAAATCACTGATGCACTCGATACAGGTGTAATTGCATATAATAATACTAATCCCAACCCAGTTACAATAACTGAAAGTGAAATTACTGGTAATAATTATGGGTTTTTTATTTTTAATTCTCTTATTTCTGCCCATCAAAATAGTATTCACGATAATTTTACAGAAGGAGCTACGACCATCACTCCTGTTGGCCTTGATTTTACTTCTAACTATTGGGGTGACCCTTCTGGACCGACTCACGTCACAAATCCAGATGGGATAGGGGATACAGTTTCTGATAATATTCTTTTCACTCCATTTTTATTAGCTGACCCACTTGTGGAGGTGTTAGAAGTTAGACATCCGGTGATTTTAATTCCTGGGATAACTGGAACTTATCTTTATAAAAATTATGACGACAATGAAGAAATCTGGCCGAATTTGTCGAAGATTCTTTTGCCGGGAGATGATTCCTATTTAAATGATTTGGCTCTGAATGAAGATGGAACAGAAAATGTTAATTTTCCAATTATTCCTGGTGATATTATAAGAGGAATCTCTGGTGTTCATGTTTTTGATAACTTAATTGAAGTATTAATAGAAAATGGTTACGAAGAAGGGGAAGATTTATTTGTTTTTCCTTATGATTGGCGCTTTAGTACAGAAAGTACAGCCCAGTTATTAAAAGAGAAAATAGATAATATTGTTGTAGATGGTGAATATGAAAAGGTAGATATTGTTGCTCATAGTATGGGTGGACTAATCGCGAAGAAATACATTGCTAATAATGGAATAGATAAAGTTGACCAACTAATTTTTCTTGGAACTCCACAACTTGGTTCTCCTAAAGCATTTAAAACATTAATGTTTGGAGATAATATGGGGTATCAATTATTTTCTATTTTAGGACTCAATAATTCAACAGCTAAATATATTTCTCAGAATATGCCATCTGTCTATGAATTACTTCCAAGTTCTAAATATGTAATAGATAATGGAAGTTATGTGACAGATGCCATGAATGAAATTATTGGCTTGTCGAGTTTTGAATTGGATTATAATCAAACGAAAAATTTAATGGTAGAAAAGGGTAGAAATACTTTAATGTTTCCTTTTGCCGAAAATTTACATCAAAGTATTGATAGTTTAGATTTATCTGGTGTTGATACTTATAATTTTGTTGGTTGTGGAATTCCAACAATAGGAGAAGTAACTCTTACTCAAAAGAGGTCTTGGGAAAAACTATTTTTAGACATTAAACCTGACTACAGGCTTGGATATACAGATGGTGATGAAACTGTTCCTCTTGTCTCGGCAAATAAAACATTAGAGGCAGAAGTATATTATGCAAGTAATGTTTCTCATGGGTCTTTACCTGCTTCAGAAAGTGTCATAAATGGAATAATGTCAATTTTGGATGATAAGGGAATAGTGTTTGATAATACACTGCAAGATAATGATGGTTATTGTGGTATAGAAGGTGACATAGTTTCGACCCATTCTCCTGTCGACTTACATATATATGACGAAGAGGGAAATCACACTGGAGTGAATGAAAATGGGGATATAGAAAATGGCATAGTTGGAGTTTTTTTGGATGTTATTGAAGATGTGAATTATGTCTTTTTACCAAAAGGGGAAAATTATAAAATAGTTACAAGGGCGATAGACACAGGAGGATTTAACCTAAAAATAGAAGAACAAAATGGAGACGATATTGTAAATTCATATAATTGGACTTTAATTCCACTTAAAACAATTGATTCATCGGGAGAAATTTGGATAGGTCCGGATTATTCACCAGAAGATTATGTTATCAAAATGGATGATGACGGAGATGGCGATACAGATAATACATATCAAGAAAATTATGATGGGACAGAAGAAGCAGAGAAAATTGTATATGTAAATGATGAGGATTCTCATAATACAAAGTCAGGAAGTATTCCCGTTATTCTTAATAAAATGGTTATTCCTATGATAGAGAAGAATTTTGATACTTTTGATACTTATAATAATGATAATCTTGCTATTGAATATGATTCCCAAACTAAAATTGATAATTTAGGGCAGGAGAATTTTGAAGAGAAAGATGAGAGTCAAGATGATTTTGAACAAAGAGATAATAAAAATAATTATACAGCTTCTGCTGCTGATTCGGGGGTAAAAGTTGATTTAATTTGGCCAGTTGTAATAATATTTGGTTTGATATTAATATTATTAGCAAAAATGTTTATAAAATTGTAGAATATGAATATGATTGAAAAAATTCAGAAATTGTTCCATGTAGATAAATGGTGGGGTAGACTATTGTTTTTGGTTGTTTTTTATTTTTTTTATTTATTTTTAGGATATTGGTTGTGGTTTTTATTAGGTTATTATAACTTTATAAGTTCTGGAATATTTATAAACCAAATATTACCCTCGATATTTTTTTTGTTTTTCTTGCCAATTTTTAGTTTTGTATTAGTGTTTAAGATAAAGAATCTTTTTTGTTTAGAAATAAATAGACTTCCCTTGTTTTTTATAAACGTTATTATTATTCTATTAAATTTATTTTTATTTATATTAGCCAGTATTAATTTTTTTATAACACCAGATATATTTATATAATATCATTTTTAAGGAAGTTTGATGTCAAGGCCTTGCCTTGGCATCCAAATAGGTGAAACCGGACGAGATGTCTATTATGTCTTAAATGCTTAAACCTGCAAGAATTGACGTAGGTTTTTATGGGTTCACTGGTGCTGTCAAGGCCTTGCCTTGACAGCACATTGCTATTTTTTGTAATTTGTGATATAATTCAAATCAAAAGCTAAAGAGTATAAATCTTAAAAACTAACAAAATATGGAAAATTTACCTTTTCACACCACGACACTCAGGCCGGATAAGTGTTTTCTGTCTGACATTAGATTTAAATTTTTTGGTTGCATTTGCAAAAATGGCCATGAATACACCGACCGGAATGTTTTTTATTATCCTGAAGATGTTTTCTGTGTTGAAGACCATGATGGAGAAAAAATTATTTTTGATACCTTTATTCCATTGAATGTAGATATTGAGCCGGAGAAAAGCACTGCTCCAATCTATATGTTCAACTATTCAGACCCTCAAAAGATGGAAATAATAGAGGAGGGAGCCAAAAAAGGAATTGAGATAACTTACAAACACTTTTTAAAACCCAAGATTTCCATCAACTATGATGAACGCCTTGAATATGAATTGGCTGATGAAATCGGGTACGAAATCATTCCAGGGGAAACTCCTCTTAAGGAAATTGCTGAGGAAAACGACCAGGAGCTCGTTGGTGAAGTTATTGAAGAGGGGTAAAAAGTGTAAATAAGATATTATAAACCAAAGAGCGCTCTCAAAAAAGAAGGCGCTCTTTTTTATTAAATAATTTTTGTTATAATATAAGTATGTTCAACAAACATTTATTTAAGGTCCTGTTTTCATTTTTGGGGGTTGTGGCAATAGGGCTTATTTTGTTGGTTATTTTTGATGAGCTTAAATAAATAGATAGGGTAGTGGACCCCGTTAGAAGCCGCCCTCGCTAGCAAGCGAGTGCTACTGTCACCTTGGGGCGACTTGCTTCTAACGGGGTGGACAAATTTTTTATATTTGCTAGTATGCATTTGTAGCCGTAGAAAGCAGGCGGCGTGCTAGGCACGCGAGTAAAAAGTGAAAAGTTATAAAGTAAAAGGATTTAATCTTTGAACTTTAAAAACTTGATAACTTTATACTAAATAAGCCCTGCTGAGGTCGAACATTTTACTGTATTATTATACGGTAGAAACTACACATTACGGCCCGAAAGGGCTTTTTTTAATTTTATAAAAGAATTAAAAATAAAAATTATAATACATATGACAATTACATTAGGCAAAAAGAAAGAATTAGTGGCGTCTCTCGAGAAGTCGCTAAAAGGGGCGAATTCTGTTGTCTTCGTGAAATTCGATAAATTGAAAGTGGCAGATGCGAATAAACTTCGTAGAACTTTGCAAGAGCAAAAAGTTGGATATCAAGTAGCAAAGAAAACCTTGCTTAAGCGTGCACTTACTAGCCATGGCATTTCGGGAGAGCTTCCAGAAATTCCAGGGCAGGTAGCGATCGCTTATAGTACTGACTTACTGGCAGGAGCTCGTGAGATATTTGCTTTTCAAAAAGGACACAAAGAGAATATTGCAATTGTAGGAGGAGTGTTTGAGGGGAAGTTTATGAATGCGAGTGAGATGATGTCTATCGCAACTATTCCTCCACTTCAAACCTTGCGAGCAATGTTTGTCAATCTTATCAATTCACCAATACAGCGTTTCGCTGTTGTGCTTGACCAGATAGCTCAAGCAAAAAGTTAAAAGTGAAATTTCTCCCCTCCTTACTAAGGAGGGGAATGAGGGGAGGTTCTTAATTGATTCACCCCTCCCTAACCCTCCCCTTGGTAAGGGGAGGGGGAACTCAAAAAAATTATTAATTTATCATAAGCCGCCTACGCATAAAGCTACGGCGAGCCAAAGAAAAATATGTCAGAAGAAACAACAAAAGTAACTGTTCCTGCAAAATTCAAAGACATTGTTTTAAAAATTGAAGAAATGTCAGTTATTGATTTGCATGAACTTGTAAAAATTTTAGAAGAAAAGTTTGGAGTATCAGCAGCGGCAGTCGCTGTTGCTGGTCCTGCTCTTGCCGGAGCAGGTGAGGCAGTAGAAGAGAAGAGTGCTTTTACTGTTGAACTTACATCTGCAGGTGAACAGAAAATTGCAGTTATGAAAGTCGTTAAAGAAGTTCTTGCTCTTGGACTTAAAGAAGCAAAGGATTTAGTTGATGGCGCTCCTTCAGTTCTTAAAGAAGGAGTAAAGAAAGCTGACGCTGAAGAAATGAAGAAGAAAATAGAAGATGCCGGAGGCAAGGTAACTCTTAAATAGAGTTACCTTGAGCCGGAGACGCGACGGCGTCGAGGTGGGGTCACGCAAATTTTCAGCAGAAAATTATGCGTGACAAGTCACCTTAAAATAAAGACAAAGTTAGTTAATAAAGCACCCCATAGGTCTTGCCTATGGGGTGCTTTATTGGGCTTGATGGAATTAAAAAGATGGTGTATAGTGTTTTTATGGATCCCGTTAGAAGCCGCGGTCACGGTTTGTTTTTTTCGGGAAATATTTAATAAATTTAACTAAAAAGTAGGTAATAATCTTTATTTATAATGTAAGGATCGCGACCTGCTTCTAACGGGATGGAAACTCTATCTAAACTTTTTGGGGGTCAAGCGCGTGTCAGGATAATGCGACTTTTTTTATTAAATAATGAAAGTAATTTTGAAATTGAGGACATTGTTTCTCGTAGCAGGGTTATGAAAGCTAATGCTCGAAAAGAAGTTAATGTTTTATCAGCTATAAACTTTATTAAGCAGAAGATTGTAACAAAAGAGGGTTATCATAAGAAAAAAAAGAAAGTTACTGTTTGGTCGCTTAATTCATCGTTTCAGCATCTAAAATCTATTCGAGATATTCTTATTGAACCAAGTTTATTACTACAGGAAAATTTACCTGAACGTTTTAAACAAATAGGGAAGATAAAATTAATGGTGGTGTCGGGGGTCTTCATTGGTGATAGTAAAAGCCGAGCGGATTTGCTTATTGTTGGGGACAAATTGAAAAAGAATGTATTACAGCAAATTGTTAAAAGTTTGGAAGCTGAAATAGGAAAAGAGCTTGATTATGCTGTCTTTGATACGAAAGAATTTAAATATCGCCTAGAAATGTATGATAAATTAATTTGCGATATGATAGATTTACCTCACGAAAAACTTATAGACAATGGGCAGTTATCCACATATATTTCTAAAAAATAGCAAAATTTGGTATAATAATAGGGTACTTTAAGAGGTCGAATCTTTGTGAGTACCTTATTATTTTTTTATAAATATATTTAATATATTATGATGTTAATAACAACTTGGGGGGAAATTTTCAGTCAGTCTTTACTAGGTCTCTGGTATGGATTTGTAAGTTTTCTACCCGGTCTATTGGGTGCGATAATTCTTTTGGTAATCGGTTTGGTTGTCGGTGCTATTATAGGCAAAGCAATTACTCAGTTAGCTAATGCTCTTAAACTAGATAAACTTTTTGAAAGCGCAGGCGCAAGTGAGTTTATGCATCGTGCGGGTCTTAAATTAAACGCAAGTGGATTTATTGGTGGACTTGTAAAATGGTTCATTATTATCGTTTTCTTAATGGCTGCTCTTCAAATAATCGGCCTAACTCAAGTCAATGATTTCCTTCGCTCAGCAGTATTATATTATTTGCCAAAGGTAGTTATTGCTTCACTTGTTTTGATTATCGCAACTATTCTTGCTGATACAATGAAGAAACTAGTTCGAGCTTCAGCACAAGCAGCAAATATTCGCTCAGCAAATATGCTTGGTTCGATTACTCTTTATGCAATTTGGATTTTTGCATTTATTATTGCGCTATCAGAACTTGGTATTGCAAGTGCATTTATGCAAATTCTATTTACAGGATTTATTGCCGCTCTTGCTATTGCTCTTGGTTTATCCTTTGGTCTTGGCGGTAAAGAAGCAGCAGGACGTGCAGTTGAAAAACTTTCTGACAATATGCGTTCCTAATAAAACTTTCACTTAGTTTTTGGAAAGAATGCATAAAAATAGCCCTATTTATAGGGCTATTTTTATGCCCGTATTATCCCCAAAAAAGTTTGACATTGTTTTTCCATTAGTATAGAATACGGGGCACGATGTTAAAGAATAAAAATCACCAAAAACTGCGGTTAAAGTAAGACCATTTGGTTTTCCTTTGTCCGCCATGAGGCGGTTTTTTAATTTAAGACGTCGATATGATATTTGAAAACTGAATGCTGTTCCAACTCACTGTTATCCTTTATTTTTTAGAGGGTCTTTTAATCGAGTTGGAAACAGAACGCAATAATAAAAAAACATTAATATTTTAAGGAAGCGGTTCTGAAAAATATTAGTGAAATCGGAGCCCGTCAATTTATTGGCGAGGTGAAGATGGTTTTCATATTTCCTAATAGGAAATATAAGAGTATATGGCGGATGCCTAGACTAAAAAAGGCGATGAAAGACGTAGCATGGCGGCGATACGTTTCGGGGAGGTGCCTAGCAACCTTTGATCCGGAAATTTCTGAATGGGGAAACCCACTTCAATAAACTTGAAGTACATTTGCGCTTGACGTAAATGAGCAGACCCAGGGAAGTAAAACATTTCAGTACCTGGAGGAAAAGAGAAAAATATTTATTTTCTGAGTAGCGGCGAGCGAAAAGGAAAGAGCCCAAACCCCCACACCTACTTTGCCATTGTTTTTTTGTTCTGTATTGATCGTATTATTAAAAATAATATTGTTAATTTGAATATTAAAATAATGTGGATATTGTTTTGAAAAAACAGAACGATGGTAAAGTAGGTGTGGGGGGGTTGTAAGGTGACAATGTAGATTTATCTAGAGAAGTTACAAAATGTGTTGTTAGATTAAACTTCTGGAAAGAAGTGCCATAGACGGTGATAGCCCGGTGATCGAAAATTTCACATCTTCTTGATTGTCATTCTTGAGTAACTCAAGACACGAATAGCTTGAGCGAATCCACCAGAACTAACTGGTAAGGCTAAATACTTTTTTAGATCGATAGTGAACTAGTACCGTGAGGGAAAGGTGAAAAGAACCCCGATGAGGGGAGTGAAATAGACCTGAAACCATATACTTACAAGGAGTCGGAGCGGGGGCATCACATTGCATGTGATGCAATTAATAATGAAGAATTAAGAATTAAGAATGAAATGCATTTGCATCCAATTATTAATTTTTAATTATTAATTCTTAATTGACATCGCGCGTAGCGTGATGTCTCCGTCACGGCGTGCCTATTGAAGAATGAGCCAACGAGTTTATCTATGCTGCAGGCTAAGCTGTTAGAACGGCGGAGCCTTAGGGAAACCGAGTGTTAATAGCGCGAAAAATTAATGTAGTCTAGATAAGACCCGAAGCGAGGTGAGCTTGCCATGAGCAGGATGAACTAGGGCGAAAGTCCTAGGGAGGTCCGAACCGGTGACCCGTGCAATAGTCTCGGATGACTTGTGGTAAGGAGTGAAAAGCTAATCGAACCTCGTAATAGCTGGTTCTCTCCGAAATAGCTTTAGGGCTAGCGTTGCGTGTTCCTCTTGGGGGTAGAGCACTGGAAGGTTTCGACAGGGAGCAATCTCGCGAATTCTATCAAACTCCGAATACCAAGGTCGACGATTTTGTCGGCCCCCCGACTTTACGTCGGGGGAGTTAAAAGCGCAGCAGTTAGGCTATGGGGGCGAAGCTCCATCAGCCAAAAGGGAAACAGCCCAGATCTCTAATTAAGGTCCCTAAATTTATGTTAAGTGCAAAACAAGGAGGTGAAATTTCTCTGACAATGAGGATGTTGGCTTAGAAGCAGCCATCATTTAAAGAAAGCGTAACAGCTCACTCATCCAGAGATTTCGCACCGAAAATAATCGGGGCTAAACATAATACCGAAATTGAGGATTCGTAGATTTCATAAAGGAGGATATTGAATTTTAGTATTTTTTAGAAAAATACATTTTGTTCTTTGAGAGTAGGGAAGGAGGTTTATGCTTTCTTTAAGACTGAAAGGTTTGAAAGTTGAATTTTCCTGTACAAGGGGGAGTACTCCTTGACCTGCTCTTGTGCGGGTGTAGCTCAGCGGCAGAGCAGTTGATTTGTAATCTTCTGGTCGATGGTTCGATTCCATTCATCCGCGCGAAATTAATTATTAATTGAGGAATTAGCTCAGCTGGTAGAGTACCTGACTTTGTCACTCAGGAGGTCGCCGGTTCGAGTCCGGTATCCCATCACGAATTATTTTTGGTTTAATTTTTAAGGTAAAGGAGCAAAGAAATTTTTCTCCTTTGCCTCCTTTATGAAGTCTACGAATGGTAGGAGAGTATTCCACTCAGCGTCGAAGCCAAAGGGGTGACCCATGGTGGAGCGTGTGGAAGTAAGAATGTTGGCACAAGTAACCGCAAGGAAGGTGAGATCCCTTCCCGCCGAAAGATTAAGGTTTCCTGGGCAATGGTAATCACCCCAGGGTTAGTCGGTCCTAAGGAGATGGCGATAGCCGCATCCGATGGGCACAGGGTTAATATTCCCTGACTTCTTTTGTATTCGATGATAGAACGGAGTGTAGTATATAAAGCTCATTATTGGATTTGAGTATGTTAGTGAGGATGGTTCCTAGGAAAATCCGGGAGCTGACGTAAAAGTAACATCCAAGCGAGGCATAAATGTTTAGATTCGTCTAGACAAATTTTATAAAGCACGCTTCCAAGAAAAGTATCTAAGGTTAATACAAAAGAATCCGTACCGTAAACCGACACAGGTAATCAGGTCGAGTAGACCAAGGCGAACGAGTGAGAGGTCTTCAAGGAACTCGGCAAACAAGCAGCCGTAACTTTGGAATAAGGCTTTCCCCCACCACTTTTGCATTTTTGTAAAGAATTTTAAAATTAAAAAATTTGAAGAAATTTTTTATCTCAAAAATTCAAAAACAAAAATATAAAAGTGGTGGGGGACGCAGCGAAAGTATCTCTGGCAACTGTTTATCAAAAACACAGCTCCCTGCGAACTCGCAAGAGGATGTATAGGGGGTGATGCCTGACCAATGCCAGAAGGTCAAATATCGGTGGTGTATGTCGCAAGATGTATGCTGGCTGATATAAGCCCTGGTGAATGTCGGCCGTAACTATAACGGTCCTAAGGTAGCGAAGTACCTTGTCGGGTAAGTTCCGACGCGCACGAATGGCATAATGACTGGAGAGCTGTCTCGAAGACCTGCTCGGTGAAAATACAATACCGGTGAAGATGCCGGTTACCTGCAGATAGACGAAAAGACCCTAGAAGCTTTACTGCAGCTTGATATTGAGCATATGATTACACTACGTAGCATAGTTGGGAGAGGTTTGATGGCGACGTTCTCGGATGTTGTCTACTCGTCAGTGAAATACCAATTTTTGTGACTATATGTTCTAATCTCTACGGCAAAAACGTAGAGAGACAGTATCTGGTGGGTAGTTTTACTGGGGCGGTATCCTCCTAAAGAGTAACGGAGGAGTTTATTAAGGTTAGCTAGGCGCGAATGGAAACCGTGCCGATAGTGTAATGGCACAAGCTAGCTTAACTGTAAGACGTACTTGTCGAGCAGATACGAAAGTAGAACATAGTGAACCGACATTTCGCATTAGATGCGGATGAAGATTAACGGATAAAAGCTACTCTAGGGATAACAGGCTAGTTCCGCCTAAGAGTTCATATCGACGGCGGAGTTCGGCACCTTAACATATTATCGGGGTGCCATGCTAGAAATAGCATTAGCGTTTTTTCTTTATGATTGATAGGCATAAAGAGAAAAATAAAATAATTGGCCATATGCTGGAACCCTTATTCGTAATTGATAAGGTAATCAGCAGGAAAGGCTCAAATGAATTTTCAGAAAATTTATTTGAGAATCCTCAGAGACTAAACGCCAATCTCCTACTCATTAATTATAAATATTAATGAAAGGATGAAGATATAGTCCGATCCCGCCAGTGATGGCGGTGTTACTAACACTTAAAATGTTAGTGGCTACATTTACGATGTCGGCTCACCTTATCCTGGTGGTGGAGAAGCTACCAAGGGTTTAGCTGTTCGCTAATTAAAAAGGTACGCGAGCTGGGTTCAAACCGTCGTGAGACAGGTTGGTCTCCTATCTACTGCAGGCGTTGATTCTTGAGAAGATTTGTTCCTAGTAGACCCGAGAGGGTTTCTGCTACTTCACGAAGAAATTTGTGATGACAATTTGGCTAATAACGGTGAAGTCTTCATTATTTTTTGTTTCTCTAAGGCATACACAAATGTGCGGTCCTGCCGTTGTGTTGAGAATTTATCCCAGAACTAGAGCGTAGCTCAGTACGGGATTTTACTTGAGGACCAGAAAATGATAAGATAATACCGTGGGAAGTCGATCAAAAATTGCAAAGAATTTAGAAAGAGCATACATTGCTGGTTTTCTTGATGGAGATGGTAGTCTGATGCTTCAGCTTAAAAAGCGGAGTGACAGTAAGCGAGGAATTCGTTTTATGGCTACTATTTGTTTTTATCAAGATACCAGACATGAAAAAAGTTTGAATTGGATACATAAAGTTTTAGGCATTGGTTATCTTTCTAAAAGGAAAGATGGCATGTCTGAACTTCGAATTAATGGCTATAAACAAGTTTATTCTATTTTAGAATCGTTATTACCATTTATTCGTTTCAAAAGGATTCAAGCTTATGCATTGAAAGATGCATGTGAAATATTATCAAATACAAAATTTAAAATGCTCGATAAAAAGAAAATAATTCATCTTATTGATTGTATGCTTATTATTCAAGGTAATAATTATGCTACAAAGAAAAAGAAAACAAAAAGTGAATTATATGCAACACTTGGTTTGACCCCGTAACGACTAATCCGTAAGGAGAGACTTATATATGAGGAATCATTTCTTAGAAAATGACTGCATATATCTGTAATATGCCAACCCTTCGTTCTGAATTTTTCAGAAAAAGGTGAAGATATAGTCTGCGCTCCTAGAAATAGGGGAATAGTGAAAACTAAAATAATTTAGTTTTTATGAAGTGACGAGAGGACCGGAATGAACTGACCTCTGGTGTGTCGGCTCTAGCGCCCGCTGGACTGCCGAGTAGCTATGTCGGGAATGGATAACCTCTGAAAGCATCTAAGAGGGAAGCCAGCTTCAAGATGAGGAATCGTTTGAGAAACCTAAGAGATGATTAGGTTGATAGGCACTAGGTGTAAGCACAGCAATGTGTTCAGCCGAGGTGTACTAATCGTTCGATTCCTGTTAGGAAATTTGGAAATCAGATTTTCACAAATAAGCGAGGAGCATGTGGATGAGTATTCTCATACACAATGTCCGAGCGATTTGTGATGTGCATTTATGCACGTTGCGTTTCTCGCCCGACAAATTTATTTGTTTAGGGTACAGCATTCAGTTTTCAGGTATCATCCGCCGTCGCTCGAAAGAGCTTCGGCGAGACAAGTATCTGAAATTTAAAATTCATTGTTTAGTGTTGGTGGTTTAACGCAAGAGTCCCGCCTTACAGGCGCTGTACACCTTTTGCACTAAAAAGTGCTCAAGGTCTTGCGATTGGGTCCCATCCCAATCTCACCTGTTATCATTCCGAAACACAGAAGCATGCCCCGTAGTGAAATTTGAAAATAAAAAAGTTAAATGTTTAGTGTTGGTGGTTTAACGCAAGAGTCACACCTGTTCTCATTCCGAACACAGAAGTTAAGCCTTGCAGTGTCGATGATACTCTATAAACGGGGAAAGTAGATAGCCGCCAGCACCAAGTATTTAACTTTTCAAATTTCTACTATGGGGTTAAGCCTTGCTGTGTCGATGACCCCAGTAGCAAAGCATAGCTTGCTACGGGACACAGTACTCTATAAACGGGAAAAGTAAGCTATCGCCAGCACAAAGAATTTAACTAAAAAATACCCATAGAAATATGGATATTTTTTATTGTGGATAACCCCATACTAGAACAAAGTTCAGTACGGGGCATGCTTTTCTTGCTTAAATTCTGTATTTATGTATAATAAATATATATTATAAATATAAATTAATTACAACAAAAACTATGAAATCTATAACTTTTACAAACAATTTATCTTCTGAATTAATGGAATGGATGGAAGAATATTCTATCCGTCAAAAAGTGACAAGGCGGGCAGTCTTAGAGAAAGCCTTAAATGATTTAAGGAAGCTTGAGCGACAAAATGAATATACAGAGTCCTTTAAGAGAGCATCATCAGATTTAGAATTAAAAAATATGGCTGAAGATGGAATGGGAGATTACTTTAAACAACTTTCTATTCTTGAAAAATAATTATGTTGCAAAAAGATATTTATTGGGCAAATCTTAATCCAGTAAAAGGCAAAGAACAAAAAGGCAAAAGACCTGTTGTTATTATTTCTGGTAATACAATGAATAATAATTTTGGGGTTTTAATTATTTGTCCTATTTCAAGTAAAATTAAGAATTATGCAGGAACCGTAAAACTAGATAAGAATAAAAGTAATAAGTTAAATGAAAATTCTGAGATAATTACTTTTCAAATAAGAACTATTGCAAAAGAACGAATGATAAAAAAAATTGGCGAAATAACAGACAAACAACTCAAAGAAATTTTTGACTCATTAAATGAGGTATTTTATTATTAATTAATGTTATACTATACATATGTCATGGGCGTCGCGGAGACAATTTAAATACTTTTCTGGCACGGTGCTTTTTATGGCGCTTGTTGTTTTTCTGATTCTTATCCCAGTGATTTTTAAAAAACCAACCTGCGCTGATGGAAAACAAAATGGAGTAGAGACAGGTATAGATTGTGGTGGAACTTGTTCCCGAATGTGCGAGGCAGAAGTATCTCTACCAGTTGTACTGTGGAGCAGAGCTTTTCCAGTCATAGGAAGTAATTATAATTTAATTGCTTATATAGAAAACAGAAATAAAAATTCGGCTATATTTTCTGCAAAATATGAATTTAGAATATATGATACCAACAATAAATTATTAGGACGTCGGGAAGGACAAACTTTTATACCACCAAATCAACAGTTTGTAATATTTGAATCACGATTTGATGCTGGTCAAAGTCAGATTAAAAGTGTTTCTTTTGAGTTTTTACCTCCACTTACTTGGGTTAAAAAAGAGCCAACATTACAAACCCTTCCAATTCGTGTGAATAATATTATTTTTGATAACAACCAAGATACTCCAACTCTTTCGGCTATTATAAATAATGATTCGATTTATGACCTACCAGAATTTGATGTAATTGCAATTTTGTATGACTCTCTACATAATGCGATAAATGCATCAAAAACCCAAAAAGATAAACTTCTGAATAACAGTAGTGTGCCAGTTTTCTTTACTTGGTCTGAAGTTCTCACAGCTACCCCTGTTACCAAAGAGATTATGGTTCTCGTTAATCCTTTTTCTGTTTCTTTTTAAATAATTTTAATTAATAAACGTATGATTTCACCTAAAATGGGCGTAGGTAAAATTTCCAATGGAATAGATTGGTTATTAATTTTATTTATACTTCCTGTCCTTGGGGCAGGGTTGGTAACAATGAAATCTTTTACCAACGAAACTTCATTTTTTAGTCATCAATTAATATGGATAGGGATATCTTTTATTTTTCTTTTTGTTTTTTCTTTTATTGATTTTAGATTTTTAAAAAAAACTAATGTTTTAGTTGCTTTATTTTTAGTTTTTTCGGTTTTACTATTATTTTTGTTTTTATTTGGACACACAGTAGGTGGTGCTCAAAGTTGGTTTTCTTTTGGAGGATTTTCATTTCAGCCATCAGACATGATGAAGTTGGTTGTTATTTTAATGTTAGCAAAATATTTTTCTCGACGACATATAGAAATAGGTAATTTTAAGCACATTATTATTTCGGGTATTTATGCTCTTATTCCTTTTCTTTTAGTATTTTTGCAACCAGATTTAGGTTCAGCAATAATTATTTTTTTTATTTGGTTTGGGATGACTCTTGTTTCTGGAATTTCAAAACGTCATTTATTGATAGTCATCGGTGTTGTGGCTATAGTTTTTGCTTTTCTTTGGGGATTTGTTTTCCAATCATATCAAAAAGCTCGCATTATAAATTTTGTTCAGCCGTTATCTAATGTTCAAGGTTCTGGATATAATGTTTATCAGTCAACTATTGCTATTGGGAGTGGGCAAATAGTGGGGAAGGGAGTTGGATTTGGGACTCAATCCAGATTAAAGTTTTTACCAGAATATGAGACAGATTTTATTTTTGCTGCTTTCTCTGAAGAATGGGGATTTGTTGGAGTAATAATTCTTTTCATTTTATTTGGGCTCATAATTTGGCGAATATTACATATGGCACTTTTGGGCACGACAAATTTTGAAATTCTTTTTGGACTCGGTTTAGCAATTTATTTTATGACTCATTTTATTATAAATATAGGAATGAATATTGGTATTATGCCAGTTACAGGCATTACACTACCATTTATGAGTTATGGTGGGTCGCATTTAGTGACTGAATTCATCGGTTTAGGTATCTTAATGGGAATGAGTCGCTATAGACGAGTGGCTCATCGTGATGATATGCATAATGAATTTTTGGGGATATAATGAATATTAGGTTTTTGGTTATTGGTTTTTGCTTTTAGCTAACACCAAACACCAAACACCAAACACCAAACACCAAACACCATGATTACAATCGATGGAAGAAAAATTAAAGATGAAATATTAGAAGAGGTAAAAAAGGAGGTTTTATCTTTGCCTTTTACGCCTATTTTTTGTGATATTTTAGTAGGGAATGATATATCATCAGCTCAATATGTCCGGATGAAAGCAAAAATTGCCGAATCTGTCGGTATTAAATTTCGGACAGCCGATTTTAAAGACAATGCTACCACCGAGGAGTTAATAGAAGAAATAGAAAATTTAAATAAAGTTCCACATATGTGTGGAATTATAATTCAATTACCATTACCAAGTCATATAGATAAACGAAGTGTTCTTGATGCGATAAAGCCGTCTCTCGATGTGGACTGCTTGGGAACTATCAATAGTGAAAATTTTTATAACAACACTGGAGAAATAAGTTTTCCAACCGGTCTTGCTTGTTTAAAAATTTTAGATAGTTTAAATATTGATTTATCTCAAAAGAAAATATTGATGTTAGGGCAGGGGAGTTTAGTTGGTCTGCCGGTGACGTATTTACTGAAAGCAAGAAAGTTGGATGTTATAACTGTTAATACCAAAACTCTTGATACAGAAAATTTAATTAAAAATTCTGATGTTATAATTTCAGCAATTGGAAAAGGGAAATTTATCAAGGGCGATATGGTTAAGGAGGGCGTAATTATTATTGATGCAGGAACTTCAGAAGATAATGGGGCCGTGGTGGGGGATGTTGATTTGGAATCGGTTACTGGCGTGGCATCTTTTGTCTCACCGACGCCGGGTGGGGTAGGACCTGTGACAGTCGCAATGTTACTTAAGAATGTATTACAAGTAGCGAAGAATAAGAAGCTTTGACCTCACCCCAGCCCCTCTCCTTATAAAGGAGAGGGGGGAAGCGATTTTTTAATTATATGACAATATTAAAAAATAAATCCAAGTTATTATATCGTCGTAGAGAATTAAGAAGAAACCAAACAAAACAGGAAAAAATTTTGTGGCAGTGTGTTAGAAATCGTAAATTAGGTGTTAAATTTAAAAGGCAATATAGTATCGGCGGGTATGTTTTGGATTTTTATTGTCCAGAACTTAAATTAGTTATAGAGATTGATGGTAGTCAGCATTCAAAAAGAGAGGAATTACTTTATGACAAAGAAAGGACCAATTTTTTGCAGATCTTAGGTTGCAGGGTTCTTAGGTTTAAAAATATTGAAATTGAAAATAATTTAGAGAAAGTATTATCAAATATTAAAAAATTATAACCCTCTCCTTTATAAGGAGAGGGTAGGGTGAGGTAGTTTAGTTATGGTATACTTAATTTTATGTTAAATACAAAAATATTTTTCTTCTTATACAACCTAACTCATCAATCAGCTTCTTTTGATTCATTGGTAATTTTCTTTGCCAAATATTTTCCATATTTGGTGATATTGTTTGCGATAATATTTTTACTTTTTCATCACGAAGTAATAAAATCTAACAACCCATTTAAAGCTCTTTCTAAAAAGTGGAAAGAATTTGTTTTGGTATTTTTTTCTGGAATTTCTGCTTGGGTTATAGCAAATATTATAAAAATAATTATTCAAGCTCCTAGGCCATTTTTAGTTTTTCCGGATATTGTTCCACTTTTACAAAAAACAGATTTTTCTTTTCCATCAGGGCACGCGACATTCTTTTCAGCACTTGCAGTGTCACTATTTTTTAGTCACAAAAAAGCGGGCTACCTATTTATATTTTTTGCTCTCTTAATTGGTGTCGCTCGAATAATAGTAGGAGTTCATTTTCCAATTGATATCCTCGGTGGGTATTTGGTAGGTATTTTAACTGCTTACTTTATTAGATTTATATCTAATAAAATATAAAATATCTTAATTAATAATAAACTTAGGTATTTTTTTTATGCTTGATTTTAAACCTAAAACGGGCTAGAATAGGCCTATTATGATGTCAAAAATGTGGAAAACACGAATTACTGCATTGTTAGTACTATTATTAGGAATCGGGCTTGGTTTTTTTGTTTATAAGACAGAAGTAAGTCATCGTGGTTTAGCCCCAGATGCAAAAGTAACTGGTTGGGCAAAGTATCCATTCAAATTGGGTCTTGACCTTTCTGGTGGAACACACTTGGTTTATAAAGCAGATGTTTCGCAAATTGATGCGACTGAATTGAAAAATTCTATGGATGCTCTTCGCGATGTCATCGAAAGACGAGTGAATGTTTTCGGTGTTTCCGAACCAATTGTTCAAGTTCAAAATGGTGGCTTTTCAAATGCTGGAGAAGAACGTTTGATTGTTGATTTACCAGGAGTAACAGATGTTGCGAAAGCAATTGAAATGATAGGGCAGACACCGATGCTTGATTTTAGAACAGAAAATACTAATGCCGAGGAAATTGCAAAAAATCTTACTGTCGATGATAAGGGTGTTGCAACAATTGATGTTAATTCACGATATGTTAAGACCGAATTAACTGGAAGATATTTGGATAAAGCAATTCTTGATTTTGACCAGACGACAGGCGAACCAAAGGTCTCACTCCAATTTGACGCTGAAGGTTCATTACTATTTGAAAAAATAACAAAAGAAAATGTTGGCAAGAGTGTGGCAATATATCTTGATGGACAACCAATTTCAATCCCGACAGTTAATGAAGCAATCTCTGGAGGAAAAGCCCAGATTTCGGGCAATTTTACTGCAACTGAAGCAAAACTTCTTGTAGGTCGTTTAAATTCTGGGGCTCTACCTGTTCCAATTTCTCTTGTTTCTACTCAAACTATTGGTCCATCCCTTGGAGCCGAAGCGACATCGGCTGGAGTCAAAGCAGCTCTTATTGGATTTTTGGCAATCGCACTTTTCCTTATCATTTGGTATCGATTACCGGGAATGATTGCAGTCCTTGCTTTACTTATGTATGTAGCAATAATGCTTTCAATATTTAAAATAGTTCCAGTAACCTTGACGGCGGCTGGAATTGCTGGATTTATTATTTCTATTGGGATTGCTGTTGATGCCAATGTTCTTATTTTTGAACGTATTAAAGAAGAACTCCGAGCTGGTGATGGAGTTTCTGATTCTATCCATCATGGCTTTAAAAGGGCATGGTTTTCAGTTCGTGATTCAAATATTTCTAGTATGATTACAGCTGTAATTTTATACTGGTTCGGGACGACTTTGATTAAAGGTTTTGCACTTGTCTTTTTGATTGGTGTTATTGTTTCGATGATTTCGGCAATATCAATAACAAGATTATTCCTTTACACTCTAAATATTAGAAATAAAAATAAATTAACTGGATTTTTATTTGGGTCGGGATTTAGTAATGCTAATAATCAAGTTATAAAATAATAAAGTGGAAAGTTATAAAGAAGAATGCTTTAAAACTTTATAACTTTAAAAACTTTCAACTAATGTATGTTTATAATTAAAAATAGAAAAATATTTGTTACTATATCAGCAATTCTTGTTTCTTTGTCTATTGTTTCAATAATCTTTTTTGGATTGAATCTCGGTATAGATTTTAAGGGTGGGTCTTTACTTGAAGTTGAGTATACTAACGTTCGCCCAGAACAAAAAATTGTTGAAGATAGTATAAAGCAACTCTCTGTGGGAGAAATATTAGTTCAACCAATGGGGGAAAATGGTTATAGTATAAAAACTCGTGATATTACAGAGCAAGAACGAGCAAAAGTTATGGAAGCTTTGGGAACTGATGTAACAGAAAAAAGTTTTACATCTATTGGTCCTTCGGTTGGAGCTGAACTTGTCCGAAAGTCAATTATTTCGTTTATTTTAGTTGCTCTTGGAATAATTTTCTTTATTGCATTTTCATTTCGTAAGGTTTCAAAACCAGTTTCTTCTTGGAAGTATGGTTTGATAGCTGTGATTGCTTTGATTCATGATGTTACTATTTCAGCTGGGGTCTTCTCATTTCTAGGATATTTAACTGGAGCAGAGGTGGACACTCTCTTTGTTGTTGCAGTTTTGACCATACTAGGTCTTTCAGTTTCAGATACCATTGTCGTCTTTGACCGTATTAGAGAAAACATTCGAATTGGACACTTTAAAACATTTGAAGAAACTGTTGGTAGAAGTTTGAATCAAGTTTATACAAGGTCAATCGCAACATCATCTACTGTTATTATTGCTCTTCTTGCCCTTGTCTTTTTTGGACCAACAAGCACAAGAGTATTTGCCATAATGCTAACAGCTGGAATGTTCTTTGGGACATATTCCTCGATTTTCTTAGCTAGTCCGTTATTGGTTATATCTAAAAATCTACAAAAAAAGTAATTAAAATAGCAAAAAGCCCGTAAGTTTACTTGCGGGCTTTTTGCTATAACCCCGTAGTGAAGTTTTGAAAAAACTTCACTACGGGGTATAATATACTAGTAGTTTATTATAAAGTCGCCTTATTAATAATTTTTCCGCCAAAGGCGGATCAGCCTCGGGCTGAAATTTAATTTATATGTATTATGCATTAGGAATTGTTGTCGCATTAATTTTGTATTTAGTTTTCAAATATAATGGTTTTATTACTTTGCGAACAAGGACACAAGAAGCTTGGGCAGATATTGATGTTCAGCTTAAACGTCGTTATGACCTTATCCCAAATCTAGTTAGTGCTGTGAAGGGTTATGCAAGTCACGAGAGTAATGTTTTTGAAAAAGTAACGGAAGCACGAGCCAATGCTCTCAATGCTGAAGGTAAAGGCAATATGGCTGATTTAGGACAAGCGGAAAATATGCTCTCTGGAGCATTAAAGTCTCTTTTTGCTGTTGCAGAAGCGTATCCTGATTTGAAGGCCAATACGAATTTCTTACAACTCCAAAGTGAATTATCAGATACAGAAAATAAGATTCAGGCATCTCGCCGATTTTATAATGGTAATGTTCGTGACCTAAACACAGCCATTGATGTATTCCCGGGGAATATTATTGCTAAGATGTTTAAATTTGCAAAAATGGATTTCTTCCAACTTGAAGAAGGAAGTGAAGAAAAAGAACCAGTGGCAGTTAAGTTCTAGGGACTAAAAAATAAAATTAATTATGAGAAAAACAAAAATAACTCTATTGAATATTTTAATTTTCTTTGGGTTATTTTTTGTTTTATCTACAACTGTTCACGCAGAAGTTATCCGTGATTTTGATTCGACTATTAATGTTTTGCCGGATTCGTCTATTTTGGTCAATGAAAAAATTACTTATGATTTTGAAGATAGTATTCGCCATGGGATATTTCGTAATATTACACTTCTAAATTCTAAGGGTGAATCGATGGAAATAAAAGTTGTTTCAGTTACAAATGAACTTGAGGAGCCGTATCAATTTACTACTGATATTTCTGGTGGAATAATAAATATTAAAATAGGTGACCCTGAGAAAATGATTTCGGGAATAAAAGAATATGATATTACCTATCAAGTTTTTGGGAGTATTACTTATTATGATAATTTTGATGAATTATATTGGAATGTAACGGGGAATGAATGGGAGGTAATTATTGAAAAAGTTGAAGCTAAAGTTATATTACCAAACAATATATTTCTAACCCAACAAGCTTGTTATTATGGAGAATCTGGGAGTAAAAATAATTGTAAAATTACAGAGTCAGGCGTTTTTACTACCGAAAAGGTATTAGATGAAGGAGAAGGGCTAACTGTTGCAGTTGGTTTTCCTAAAGGAGCTGTTTCTTTATATGAAAGAAAAGTGGATTCTAATTTTGTAAAATTTACTAAAACATTTTGGCCTATTGTTATTCCTATCGCTGTTTTTATTTTTATGTTTCTACGTTGGTATAAGAAAGGTAGAGACCCAAAAGGGACTGGAGTTATCATTCCACAATATGATGTTCCCGATAATCTGACTCCGCTTGAAGTTGGAGGAATTTTAAACGGAAAATTTAAAAGCCAACATATCTCAGCTGAAATAATATATTTGGCGACAAAAGGATATCTGAAAATAAAACAAATAGATTGTGATAAGGATAATTTTTTGTGCCTGAATTCTGAAAAAGATTATGAATTTACTCTTTTAAAAGAGGAAGGACTTTTACCAAATGATTTTGATAAGAAGGTTATGACAGCACTATTTACTGAAGAGGGAAAGGAAGGTGGAGTCGTAAAATTGTCTGGACTTGAGAATAGTTTTTATAGGTCACTTCGTAAGATTGATGAAATGCTTGTCGATAATCTATTAAATAAAAATTATTACACAAACCTCCCAAAATTTTTACGAAATTGGGAAGAGAGTGTGCTATCTGCTTTTTTTATATTTTTTAGTTTCTCTGCGTTTTTTTCAATTGGTAATTGGAAGAATTTTTTAGTTATCGTTTCATCTGGTATAGTGTCAGCAGTTATTCTCTTTGTTTTCTATAATTTGATGCCGGCCAAATCAAAAAAGGGAGTTTTGACGAAAGAATATCTTTTGGGGTTGAAAGAATATCTGCAAATTGCTGAAAAAGACCGACTTATTTTCCATAATGCTCCCGATAAAAAGCCAGAAGTATTTGAACATCTTCTTCCCTATGCAATGGTTTTGGGGGTAGAAGAATTGTGGGCTAAAGAATTTAAAGATATATATATAAATCCTCCAAATTGGTATGAAGGCGGGGATAAGGGTTTTAATGCTGTTTCTTTCGGTCATGAAATGGCGGTATTTAGTAGCATGGCTTCAACCTCAATTTCTTCATCTCCATCAAGTAGTAGTGGAGGAGGAAGTAGTGGTAGCAGTGGTGGGGGGTCATCTGGCGGTGGGGGAGGAGGAGGTGGAGGAGGAAGTTGGTAAAATAATACGAAAATTATATAATAAAAATATTATTAATAAAAAAAATCTATGGAACCAAATATAGAGCAAACACAAATAAATATTAATCCTGAACAAGTAATTAACAAACCTCAAAAATCAATTAAATTCATTTATGCTTTAATTGTTGTGGTATTAGTTGCGGGAGGGTTCTTCTTTTATACGAATTTTTTTAAAAATAAAATACAAAATCAACCTCTTATTAATAATGAGCAGACTAATATAAAATCTACCGAGTATGACTCAAAAGTAAAATTCTCTGAAGGGGAAAAGATTCAGTTTAAAAACTTTGCTTTGGAATATAAAGGGAAAGAAGAAGAAAAGAGTTCTCTTCCAGATGAAAATATTACTTATATAAATTATCTATTTAGTATAACAAATGGGGAAATCTCACAAGAAGTTACTTTATACACTGATAGTAGTATTCCTCAACATAAGAATATAACTTTTGAATTTCTTGGTGAAATATATAATATTGATATAAGTTCTTCTCCTAATCATGATGAATTAGTTGTTAGCCAATTAACGACAGATGGAATCATTTCAAAACCATGTGTTATCTCTATTACTCCAGCAGACAAAACAATAAATGCTCTAAAAAAAGAAATTGGGGAAGAAAATTTTTATATAGAAGCGGATGATTCTATATTTTATATGTATGAAGCAGAAAATTTTCTCTCTTCAAAAAATATGAAAATAATCAGCAAAAAATCCGAAGGGACTTTGAAATTTAAGCTTATTAATGATAAAATAGCTGAAGTTGACTTATCTCAATTTTACTGGGGTGTTTTGCTTTTCAATGGAAAAGAAGAGCCATTAAAGGCAGATTATGTGGATATTGAGGTAGATTTTGAGAAATATATGAAAATATAATATTTTTTAATTAAAAAATCATATGCAAAAAAATATAAAATTCATTTACGCTTTGCTAGTTATCATTATTTACAACAGAAGAATTTTTCGTTGACTTCTTAATGTTAACAATATATAATGGAAGTAAGAGTATTTATTACTTCCATCAAACATATGGATAATTTGACCGCAAAATTATATCAATCTCAAAAAACAATTTTAACCACCAAGGACTTAGCTTTGATTTGGCAAGAAACTAATTCAAATAATTTAAAAGCCAAGATATCTTATTACGTTAAACAGAAAGTTTTGATTAGATTGATTCGAGGCGTATTTGCTAAAAATAAAGATTTTAATCCTAAAGAATTGGCAACTAGTATCTATACCCCGTCGTATATTAGTTTCGAAACTGTCTTGCGAGAAGCTGGTGTGATTTTTCAGCACTATGATACAATCTTTGTGGTTTCTAAATGGCCGAAAACAATGACTGTAGATAAATACACTTTTACCTTTAGGAAATTAAAAGATGCGGTTCTCTTTAATTCAACCGGTATTATAAGTAGAGATAATTATAGTGTGGCAACATTAGAAAGAGCTTTTTTGGATATGATTTATTTATTTCCAGATTACTATTTTGATAATTTAAAAGAAATCGACTGGGAAAAGTGTGATGAGATAGTAAAAATTTATAATAATAAACAATTAATAAAACGATTAAACAAATATCATAAAAATTATAAATAAAAAATGTTAAACAGAGAAAAACATCAATTAATAATGGGTCAGATTTTAAAAGACATTTATACAGATGTTACGATTAGTTCGATTTTGGGGTTTAAGGGTGGTACTTGCGCTTATCTCTTTTATGGTCTGCCCAGATTTTCAGTAGATTTGGATTTTGATTTACTTTCAGTAAACGAAGAAAATCAGAAAATAGTTTTTGAAAAGATTATTAGTATTTTAAATAAATATGGAAAAATTAAAGACCAATACATTAAAAGATTTACTATCTTTGCTTTGCTTTCCTATGGTGATGATGACCACAATATTAAAGTTGAGATTAATATCAGAAAATCGGTAGTGGATGTGAAGGATTTTTATGAGATGAAAGAATATCTTGGTATCTTAATGTTTGTCGCTAAACAGGATTATCTTTTTGCTAGTAAACTCTCCGCCTTAATGGAAAGAAGTGAAACGGCGATGAGAGATATTTATGATATACACTATTTTGCCAAAAATAATTGGGATATTAACACTGAAGTAATTAAAGAAAGAACTGGTAAAACTACGAAGGAATATTTAGATGAATGTATAACATTCATAGAAAAAGTAAAAGAAAGTCATATTTTACATGGGCTAGGAGAACTTGTCTCTAATGAAAAAGAGAAAGAATGGATTAGGAGTCATTTGAAATCGGACTCTATTTTTATGTTAAAAAATTATATATCAGTGATATAATAAAATTACCATATGCAAAAAAATATAAAAAAGATGATATATATAATAATAGGGATTGTAATATTGGCTTTTGCTGGCTTTTTAGTGAAATACTACTTTTTTAATTCAGCTAAAATTTTTACCAAAGGATCTGAGATAGTTGAAACAGGAACAGTTACAGAGAGGATAATTAATATTTTTAGAGGTAAGCCACCACTGACTTTTATAGTAAAAAATGCGAATAATGTGGAGTTTAAAGTCATTACAGATTTTACAAACGAAAGTGTTAATTTGATTAGAGAAGGGGACAATGTTGAAATTTATGGCAAAGCAGTGAAAACAGACACTATTTCTTTGTTTGATTCAAAAGATTTTTATATAAAGAAAATTACTCTTTTGAATAAAGAAGTAAATACAATCACTAAAAATTCGATAACAGATATTTATTTATATGAAGATGAAAATATAAAACAAACTGTCCAAATTTTTAATAAAACTGAGAGTGAAATAAATTTTTCTCTAACATCCGAAAATAAAATTGAAAAAGCGATATCAAGCATCGAGGGAATTGCGAGGAATGAAAATATCGCAGGTGATTTAGAATTTGATGATGACGAAGAAGGAGAAGCCTACCCAGTATTTGAATATTTTTTTCATAAAAAAGAATGTTCGATCGGTTTTAGATTGGGAGCAAGAATAGAAAATGACTTAATTGAAAATGATCTTTTAACCATAAAAGAATCTAAAGAGTGTATTAGTTTGAGAGAAAAATCAGCTCCTTTTCGATCGGTTGGTATATTAAAAAAAATATAATATTTTTTAATTAAAAAATAATATGAAAAAAATGACATATATAATAATTATTCTAGTAGTCTTATTACTAATATTAGGGTTTTATTTTTTTATACCAATTAAAGATTCACCGTTGTCTGGTGGGCCAATAGACGAAAATAATCCACCACGTAAACTTAATAAAGTTTCACTTCATGAGTGGTATAAATTAAGAGATGTCATTGAATAAATTAATAATAATTAATAAAATATTATGAAAAAAATGATATATATAATAATAGGAATTGTAGTGATAGTTTTAATAGGGATTTTTGTATTTTTCAGCGCAAAGCAAATTGAATTTATGGACCCAGAAACAGGTAATAGAAGTGGTGGACTTTATTATGTTTGGCAAAAAGAATGGTGGGGGAATGGTTCAACAGAAAAAAATCAAGGGGAAAATCAATCGACAGAAATAGTTGAGAATATAACTTATGAAGAATTGCAAAAACTTTTAAATACAAAGGTAAGACTAGAAGGAAAAGCAGTTGAAATCAAAGGTCTAGTCGCTTTAATTTTAAATGTTACAAATAAAATTGCTGGGAATAATCTCAGCCAAGAAATAGTTGTATACTTAGAAGAAACGGATCTTGGTTTGGAAAATTTTCTTGGTGACGAATTGAGTGTATCTGGTTTGTTGGTTTATAAAAAAGTTAATGATTATGTATCAAAATTTGAGATTGATGATGGTATTTTAAAAGAAAGATTGGATGACGGCAAAGATTATGTTTTAGAAAATATAATTTTGGAATCAATAAGTGGAATAATAGAAAAAAAGGAGACTGAAAATAAAATAGAAGTTTCTATAACGAAAGAAGAAGCAGAAAAATTAGCCATCCAAAAAATAAATGAAAATAGTTCTCATGAGATGGTTATTTCAAAAATTAAAGAAAATCCCGATGGCTGGATTTTCTATTATGATTCTAAAGAGGCAGTAGAAACTGGCAATGTTGAAAAATATGGAATTCCTGGAAATGTGCCTTTATTCATCAAAAAAGATGGAACGATAAAAAATATTGATATGTTTGATCCAATTTTTAATGATTAATATTTTAAAATTAAAAAATTATATGTCAAAAAATATAAAATTCATTTACGCTTTACTTATTATTACAATTATTTGTGGTGGATTTTCATTTTATTTTTTAAAACAGTTTAATGGTATACAAGTTCAAGAGAAACAAGAATTACTATTAACCTCAAAAAATAAAGTAGTAAAATCATGGGATTTTTTAAAAACTGATGGCTCAAAATTAATTTTAAAAGATGGAAATTCGATTGATACAAAACTTTTTGAAATGAATTTTTTGAAAACGCTAAAGGATAATAATGGGAATCTTTATTTTGTTGTATCTGGTAAGGAAAGTGGATATGTTGCGAATATTTCTATTTATATTTTTAACTCTAAAAATACACAAAAATCATTTTCCGAAATACCAAATTATTCATATCCAGGGAAGGTATATAATTGGGAATCTAATGAGTTAATTTCTGAGCATAGACTTTTTGTTGGTGATTGTATTGATTTTTGTTTATTATGGGTACAAAAAGATTTAATGATTGAAAGTAATGAATTTAAAAATTCTATTTATACAGTTAATATTATAAATGGTGAAATCAAAGGAAGAATTATTAATTCACAAGAAAAAGAATATAACAAATATTTACAAAATATAGAAAAGTATGAAGAAATTTTAGGAAAAGATTTTACAAGTGAACCTTAAATTAATTTCCCACATGTCTGACATGTGGGAAAAATAAGCTGATTTCAATATCATATAAAAATTATTTTTAATAATTAAAACATAATATGAAAAAAATGACATATATAATAATTGGGGTGGTGGTAGTTATAGTTTTAATAGGAGGGTATTTGTTTTTTATTAAAAATTCTGATAAGCATGTTTATTTAAAACATTACACAGACAAAAGCTGGAATCTTTTTGGGACAGATTCGAATCTCATTATTGATTGCCAGCAGGATTCTGACTGTAAACTTGTTAATCTACAAACAGTTTGTCCAAAACCTGAAGCTATCAATATAAATAATAATAATGATGCAATCAATAAATTTAATAACAAAGAATTAAAATTGACGAAAAATGTTGAAATTGAGTGCGAGCCAATTAAAATAGAAGATTATCAAGCAGTGTGCAAAAGTAACCTATGTGAAGCGGTTAAAAGAGGGGAGAAAGAATCAAAAGATTTTTATGATTACGGAGAAATTGTAAGTTTTACTAAAGATGAAAAGATAAAATATCCTGATTTTTCAATTACTTATTTGGGTTCTTTTGATTCATCTATGAACGGGATTTCTGTTAAGGGTGATAAATTTAAAATTCAACCCATAAGTACAAATAATGATTTAACTCCTCAAATATTAGAAACACAATGGACAAGTGCTGGGCCAACATTTCCAGAACCGTTTTTAGTTGAGCAAAAAGAATTTCAATTGAAATTTGGTTCAGAAAACAGAGAGGCACTTCTTAATCTTGCGACTCATGAATATGAAGAAAATTCACTTTCTCCTGGTCAACTTATAATATCTGAGATTGAGGGAGAATTGCAAGGCAAAATTTCTGCATCGAAAGAGATAAAAGTTTCATTTGGGAAAATTCAATTTATTGCACCGAATAGTTCTACCCAGCCGTCTTTAGTGATTGCCAAAGAAGGAGATAAGATAATTTGGCAAGTAGGTTCTAACACTCCCGAAATTGACCCCAACTTAGAAAAAGATGTCCAACTTTTGGATCATTTTGTTACCAAAATGAGAATTGATAAATTCGAATCAAAAGATGCACTTTTTGTGACACGTGGCGATGGGATGAAAGCCATTACAAGTGTTCATAACCCTGAAAATGGTGAATCCCTTTATACATACATAATTAGTCCTCCTCCAATAGAAGAGAGTAGATTTGAAAAAATTATGGAAGGTATTAAAAGCTTATTTTAGAAATTAAAAATATGTCAGAAAACATTATTTATACCACATATCCTATTTTACCTTCAGTTGCACTTGCATTGGCGAGTTTTTTTCTTGCCATTCTTATTTCTCGGATGACTATCAGGAAAATATATAAATTGAAACGTGGTATAATAATTTTATTTTCTAGTATTGAATATATTATTCTTCAGATTCTGTTATATTTAATAGGGGTAGTTATCCAAGCAGACATAGTTTATCCATGGCTGAAAGAAGGAAGCGATTCTCAATTATTTTCAGACCCTATTTTAATAGGAATTATTATAGTTTTTATGGGGATTATTGTTTTTATTATTAATTCGATTAGTTATTTAAATAAAATTTCCGTGAATGTTTCAGAAGGAGTTAGTATTAAAGAAAGTAAAAATGGGCGAAAATTATTTTTTATTTCTCTTGCCGTTTATATTTTTACTGTTGTTGGTTTAATTCCTATTATAAAACTAATGGGCTATCCTTTTTAAATTTATTTAATAATTAAAATTTTATGGAAATACAAAATCAAGAACAAGTTTTGAATCAAAATAATCAAGTAAAGAAAAACAATTTTCTATTTAGATTTTATGATAACTATTTAGGAAAATGGTGGTTTTTGGTGTTGGTGACATTTTTTTTGTTATTCTTTTTTTGGTTTTTTTTGATGAATATTTCAGATATTTATTGGTTTAAAGTAATTATATATCTTTTGATTTACTTGTTTTTACTAATTGGAATTTTATCAATATCTATTCGAAATTTTATTAGGAAAAAATGGGGGAAAGGAATATTATATTTGGTAATTGCTATTACTTGGACATTTTTAATTTGGAAATTTTTAGCACCACTTATATTTTTGTTTCTCGCAATTAGTCTTGGTTTTAGAGATACACCAATTTAATTAAATTTAACTTATGGAACCACAAAAAGAAGAACAAATTTTAAATGAAATAGTAAAGCCAAAATCAAAGAAAATTTGGATAATTGTTGGGATATTAGTTGTTGTTTTACTTATTATCGGAGGATATTATTTTTATCAATATAATAATAAAGATATGAAAATATTTAATATATTTAAAAAAGTTGATTTGGGAAAAGAAGAACAGAAAGAAACAGAGGCAGGAGACAAACTAGAAAAACCTTATAAGGATATTTTAAAAGATTTTCCCGGTATAACTCTTAGTGAATTAATATTTGTAGATGGGTCATTTAAAAATAATGGAAAAATAAATGGTAAGGATATTACTACGGATTATTCTATCGGGCTAATTGAGCTTTCAAAAGATTATCATATTAGTATAAAAAAAGAGGAGAATAATTATTCTGTTTTCTTGTCTGGTAAAGATGATGAATCAGTTGAAAATTTAAGAGTTATCATTAATAGTGATACTGGGAAATGGGAAAATCCACGAGAGTTTCCCACTCTCCCGATTTAGTTTTAAGGCAAGATTAATTAGAAATATAATATGAAAAGGATAGTATATATAATTATAGGGATTGTTATAATTATTGGAGTTGGTTTATTACTTTTTAAAAATTATCAAATAAAAAAAAATATGAAATTCAACCCACAAAAATTTAATAATATTTCAATTAATACCTATGAGCAAAGTCAATGTTCACCAGCTGAACCGGGGCCAGAATGGAAAGGAATTATAATAAATGCCCCAGAAGAAATGACTTTTACGGAGAGGCAGGAGAGTATCCTTCTTCCAATTTGTGGATATTATCGATTGGATATGAAAAGTTTATCAAAATCCGAAGGTTTAAAACTTAACATTTTCAAAAAAGGAAGTGACAAGATGGTGTCAGGATTTATTTTAGAAAAAGACCCAAATCCACAAGCCCCAGAACCATTTTCCACTGAAGTTGCAGAGGAAGAAACGAAAGATTTGGCTCTTGGGGGTTATTTTAATTCAAATTTATTGGATTATGTAGATATAGAATTAGAGACTGGTGAATATGAAGTATATGTTGAAGATGGTGGAATGAAGTCAAATACAGTTATTATTAAAGTTGAAATAAAAAAAAATTCTCTGGATGACTCAACAGATGATAATATAGAAAAGTTTAATATTAAGCAATTTGAAGAGAATAAAATAGATAAGCAATACAGTTTTAATTTACCAGATGGGTCTCAAGTAAAACAATCTGAAAATTCAAAAGAATATTATGTGGAACGTATTAAAAAAGGAAACACCCCATTTGAATCATATAAAGAGTTTTATTTTGATAGTGGAATTTTAATGACCAAAGGAGAATTATTTTATAATTTTCCAATAGGTATCTGGTATAAATATGATAAAAATGGAAAAATCTTAGAAAAAGTTAATCATGATACTTCATATAAATTTACTATATATGATTTAGATAAAAAATTAAAAGAAATGGAAATAGACATTATGGATATAGAATCTAAGATATTTGTTTCAAGAAATGATAAACCATATCCATATTATCAAGTTTTTTATCCTATTATAGGGTCAAATAATGAAGTTATTGTATTAGTAGTAAATGGTACGACTGGAGAAATAATAAAAAAAGAAAAAACAATTAAGAATCTTGAATAAATTGCAAGTATTTTTATTAATTAATTATAAAATTTAATACTGATATAAACAATAATTTTACTGTAATTATGGTATGATTATGAATATGAGAACATTTAAGAATAAAAAACTAATAAAAATTACAATAATCATTGTGGTTTTTGTGGCAGTGGTTGTTGGTGTTTGGGATTGGAAACTTTCTCAAAATACTTTTAAAAATAATGGTGAAAATGTTATACCAGACACAGAAATATTGGGAAATGTTGGTGATTTGGTTTCATTTTCGGTTGAGCCAGGAGATAGCGTTTCTGGAGTTTTAGCTGTGACAGGGTCCGTCCAAGGTGGGTACTTTTTTGAAGCAAATATACAGGTTAATATTTTGGATTCTGGTATGAAAATTTTAAAAAAGGGGAACGGAAACGCCAAAACAGAATGGATGACAAGTGGGCCAGTTGGTTTTGATGCAATTATTGATTTTACCAAACTTCCTAAAGGTAGAGCTTATATAGAAATTCACAACGATAATGCTTCAGGATTACCCGAGAATGATAAAAGTATATTAGTTCCTATTGTGATACAATAGGAATGGTTTTTGGTGCTTGGTTTTTGCTTTTAGGTATGGAATACAATAATCCAAAAGTTACTTCTTTTCGTGATTTAGTAATCTGGCAGAAGGGGTTAGATATTGCTAAAGAAGTATATGAAATTACAAAATCTCTTCCCAAAGAAGAAATTTTTGGAATTATATCACAAATGCGTCGTTCAGCAGTTTCGATTTCGTCCAATATAGCAGAGGGAAGAGGGAGAAGTTCCAAAAAAGATTTTGTTAGTTTTCTTCATTTTGCTCAAGGGTCTTTATTTGAACTTGAAACACAACTTATTCTTGTGAGAGAATTATATAAAATTGATTTGAAGAATTTACCTAAAATGATTGAAGATGAACAAAAAATGTTGTCCGCAATTATAAAAAAATTAAAAGCAACCCCTTAGAATTAATAACCAAAAACCAGTAACCAAACACCAAAAACCAAACGTCATGACCCTATATACTCATCAAGGACAAAATGTTCGTAAAACATGGATGCTCATGAGCATCTTTTTAATCATTGTGATTGGACTTGGTTTTGTTTTTGCTCGAATGTATAACAATCCAACTATTTTATATTTCTTTGTGATTTTTAGTGTAGTAATGAATATCGTTGGGTATTGGTATTCAGATAAGATTGCTTTAAGAATGGCTGGTGCCCATCCTGCTACTCGCGAACAATATTTTGATTTCTATACGATTGTTGAAAATTTAGCAATCACCGCTGGGCTTCCAATGCCGAAAATTTTTGTGATAGAAGACCCATCACCGAATGCTTTTGCGACAGGGCGTGATAAGAAGCATGCAGTTGTCGCTGTAACAACTGGGCTTCTTTCTATTATGAATAAAACGGAGCTTGAAGGAGTAATTGCTCACGAGATGAGTCACATTGGAAACCGCGATATGTTACTTTCAACTGTGGCAGTTGTTCTTGTCGGCTTTGTTTCAATAATTTCGGATATGATAATCAGAATGACAATTTTCGGGGGTGGTCGTGATAATGATAGGGAAGGCGGAGGTATTTTTATGATTGTTGGAATAATTCTTTCTATTTTGGCGCCGATTTTAGCAACTCTTATTCAACTAGCAATTTCACGCAAACGTGAATATCTAGCGGATGCTTCTGGCTCACTTCTTACCCGTTATCCAGAAGGATTAGCGTCAGCTCTTGAGAAAATTAGCCAATATGGTAGTCCAATGAAAAGACAATCAACAGCAATTGCACATCTGTATATTGCAAATCCTCTCGGCTCTGGAAAGTTTACCAAGAAAGTTGGAAATTTGTTTTCAACCCACCCATTGATTGAGGATAGAATAAAGCGATTGAGAGAAAGTTTATAATTTTTAATAAAAAAATATTATACAACAAAAATTTTTTAAAAAAGCTTGGAAAATGGTTTATTTTTTAGTATTATTGTCCCAGATGTTCTTTTGAAGAACACGGGTTTTTTTTATTAACACCCGTGTGTTATGGTGAGATAAGTTTTTTCGAAAGCTTATTGTCGCCCGGTCCTCCGACATTGGTCGGAGGACTTGGGAGGGTTCGCATAGTGGTCTAGTGCGCAGTCCTGGAAAGACTGTATGCCTGAAAGGGCATCGAGGGTTCAAATCCCTCACCCTCCGCAA
>Ga0247841_10001441_pt1 | contig 54004 bp, 69 predicted proteins | sample LaCruzMarch2015__2_FD_192410 | JGI IMG/M metagenome (GOLD analysis project Ga0247841, IMG submission 192410) | Freshwater microbial communities from meromictic Lake La Cruz, Castile-La Mancha, Spain - LaCruzMarch2015_18m | ecosystem: Environmental > Aquatic > Freshwater > Lake | place: Spain... | reverse complement strand
GTTTTTTTATTAAAGGAGATATTCAGGCATATTTCACACTAAGAAACCGCAAAATTCTTAAAAATATCAATGAATATCTCCTTAAATATTTTATGTTTCTAGTTTTGTTATTATTAAGTGAAATTTTTTAGAAAAAAATGTTGTTTTCTTAAGAGTTTTTGATTAATTTTGAAAAAAAATTAGCAACTCTGGCCCTAACCGGATATTCTCTTTTCATTTCTGAGTACAATTCATTTGCAATATCTTCTCGATTATTCATTCGTGATGCAATTATTCCCAGGGCATAGGCCCCACGGTCTTTTCCTTTTCTAGCAACATCAACTAAAGATAAAACATAGTGGCTTCTCATAAAAGGATCTAAGGTGATGCATGATGCAACCATTAAAGCAGAAATATCTCGGGGATTATTCTCAATATAATGTGTAAGTTTACTTTCTGCATCTTTTCTTGAAATCCCATTAGGGTCTCCTGACTCTAATTCTCTTAATTCAGTATCTGTTAAATTCGCAATGTTTCCAGTTTCCATTCTATTTTAAATCTCAGAAATAATTCCGAGGATATCTCCTCTTTATTTTATCAAGTAAAATTCGCTTATAAACTCTTCTCCGAGCACTTCCGTTTAAGTAACATCAAAAATAGTATAGAAACGAAAGTGCGAGAACACTTCCATTTAAGTGAAATTAAAGAATTATTTCTTTCTGCTCTTCATCCAAAAAAATCCGCAAAACAATCCAACAATAAGTAAGCCTGCTCCGAGAAAAGATGTTGTTTGATTTGTTAAGTTTGCTATTGCATTTCCCGTGACATTAGGAGATAAAAAAAATATTCCGGCGATTATTCCCATTATTGAAGCTGTTGCTGCAGTTTTTTCTAACTGACCCTCAGACAGTCTTGTTTTAAGCTCTGCCATATGTGGATTTAATTTTGGATATTGTTTTGGATCAATATCCTGACTTTTTTTATAGCATTCCAATGCCTTATGAATATTTCCAGCTTTTTCATATCTGAATCCAGCGTCATAATAAAAGGATGCAGGTATCCATTTATTCACGAGGGTGCATTCTTCTCTAAGTTGAGCCTGTTGTTCCATAATTTGCGCGGCTCTATCTTCTCTTCCAGCCATCGAATAAGCGGTTACGGCCTTACTCCTTAATTCAGGATCTTTAGAACTAGCGTATAAATCTGCTTCAATTTCATAGAGCGATCTTTTTGTTCTGTCTGATAATAATTTTCCCTTCTTAAGATATTTATTGATCCAGTTAATTTTTGCAATTGGTGATTCTCTAGTTTTAAGACTAGCGGAAATTTCTTCAGGAATCATATACCCTCTTTTCGCACTTTCCTTTTTCACCATAACAAACTAATAACGTCCGACTTTAAAAACCTTACTTACAACGCCTTCTCTAATTTCTTTATCTTCTCCCAACTCTTCTCCAATTTCTCGTTCGCCTCGCTCACCACCACTTTCAAAAATTCATCGCTCACAAGAATTTTTCCCCCGACCATTATAGGAAACGCCAAATATTCTGTAGAACGTAACTCGCAGACGATTCTTCCTTGCGTAGACATTATTCCAGAATTCTTCCATCCTGCATCACGCGCAACCTTCAAAAGCGTCTCTGCGTCTCCAAGCTTTTCACAGCATACATGAAGTATGCAAGTTTCCTGCTTAAACATTAAATCATCTTTGCCCTCATAATTCTCAAGAGCTTTTTTTAACTCACTAAAGCTTATTTTCTCATGACTTCTGAATACAAACATGTCTGGTCCTTTTTTAACAAGATTTTTTATTAGAACAATTCTTCCTGCGCATGAAGAAAGCGTGTAAAAATTCGCTTTCTTGTTTATCTTCTCGCATAATTCGAGTATGTGCGGGTCCCATGTTCCTATGCTGCTTTTATCGTCTTTCTTAAGACAATCTTGTTTTCTTCGTGTGAATGTTATCATCCTAAGCTAAAATTTAAGTAGTTTAAAATGCTTTTCTTATCATGAACAAGCCAATTATAGCAACAAATGTTGACGACTTATTAATAAAACATATCGCATTTGTAGAACCGCATAAAGCCATATGGAAAATATTAATAGAAAAAACAGGAGATAAATCTCTTGAAAAATGGATAAGCAAACCAGATTATTTTATCGGTGTTAATCTTGCAATGGACAAGCTCATGCCTAATGCAACAAGAGAAGGAAAAACATTACAGGTAAGAACATGGTATCAAGAAGCAGTCATAAAATATATCCAAGACAATCCAAATTGCGTTAACAGACATATATCAGAAAGATTAAAACAGCTTAAATCAAAATATTTTCTCGTTTTAATAACGACTAATACTCAAAAACATATAAACAAAATATTAAGTGCGGCAGGTTTAGCAAAATTATATGATGAAATCATAGCAAGTCAAACAGAAAAAGAACCAGATAAATCTGAACTTTTAGACACCCTGATAGAAGAACATGGAAAACCTAAATATTATCTAACAGGAAAAGATGACCTTGAAATAATTGAAAAGCTTAAAAAATTAGACGTTAAAATTATTAAACCCGATGAATTAGATTCAATCTAATTAGATTCTTTCTCAATAATTCTCTTCTCAAATCCTCAACCAGCCATACTACTAATGATTATTCCTTATTGAGAATTCTCGCATCTACGCCACCAGCAGAGCACTGCCTTACAAAAATTTCTGCATCATTCCTGCTCCCGACTATCGAGCCCCAATGCATCGGTATAGCCAGTTTTGGCTTTATAACAATCGCAGCACTTGCTGCTTCTCCTGCATTCATTGTAACTGTTCCGCCTATAGGAAGAAGTGCAATATCTATCTCTTGAATATGTTTCATTTCAGGAATATTATCTGTATCTCCTGCATGATAAATATTTATTTCTCCCAACTCTAAAATAAAACCAATCCAGTCTTCTGCTTTTTCATGAAACGTTTTATTTATATTATACGCTGGAACAGCCCAAATCTTTGTATTTCCCTCGTCAAACTCAATCTTACCCCCAATTTCTATAAGCCTCAAATCAAGCTTAAGATCAATATGTCTGAACTTACTTTGTGAATCAGCAGTGCAAATTATTACTGTTCCATTTCTTGCTATTTTTCTTATATCTTCTATAGAGCAATGATCATAATGTGAATGTGTAATAAGTATGATGTCTGCTTCAGGAAGATCTGTTCCAATTCTAAATGGATCAAGATATATTGTTTTTCCATTTTGTATAAGAAAGCCAGAATGACCTAGCCATTTTACCTCTATATTTTTGTATTTCATAAAAATGAAAAAGTATGAAGAGTTTATAATCTTTACTTATTAAGCCCTAAGTTCTCTTCCAACAGAATTTCTACTTCGAGTTTTTTTATAAAATTCAGAATCATTAAAATAATTATAGCCATTTAATGAAGGATAACAACCGGCAAGAGGATAGGGCTTTGAAATTCCAATTAATCCTTTCTTAATAAACTTTCTAAGATATTTTCCATACATCCTCTTTGCTTCCCCATATAACGGGCTTGTAAAATGCTTTGCTTCTAAGTGAGAAGGAATCCCCTCATGATTACCAACAGATTCATTATAGGATAATTCTAAAATCTTCATTGGTTCTGAAGAGTCTTTTTCTAAGATTTGCTTGATATCAAAAATTACATCTCCCCACATTACAACACCATCTTCGAAATCCGCATGATGACAAAAAGCACAATATATCTCAACATCTCTAGATGTTCTCAAACCTGTTCTTTGTTTTGTTCTTTCATCAATTCTTTCATCCAGAGTTTTCTCTTTTTGCATAGAAGAAATAAAGAAAATTCATTTAAATAGATTATCGTGATTAAAAAGCAACTAAATATCGAATGATAAAATTTTTTCATTAAGCCTTCGAGCTCTTCCACAAAATTTCAAAATAACTTCTATATGCCTCTGCAGCAGCTTTATTTTTTATGATTACTGCCTCTGGAACATCTGTCCAAAGAATTAAGGCAATTTTATCCGAATATATATTTGTAGTCATAATTGATTCAGTTATTTCACCAGGAAAAAAACGCATAATCGTAGTTTTGCTAGGGTGACTTGTCTTTTCCAAGCTTTTTCTTAATATATGTCTTACTTTTATTTTATTTGTTTCAAGTCCTTTCTTGAAGTGAGGCATATAATAGGGCATTTTCTCAGAAAATTGACCTGAAGAATCAATAACAAGATTTTCTTTACCCTTTGCATCTTCCAAAATATCCTCGAAAACAGTCTTCAAACCCTTAAAACCTCTAAACATATTAACTTGACTTTTTTCTTCAGTGCGTTTATACATATCTTTAAGGTTTACCAAAACAGAATCTACTAACTCTTCTTTCTCTTTAAGATATTCCTTAAGTCTTGAAGGATTTGCTGCTGCAAACTTTCTTCTATTTGCTTCAATAGCATAACTTACAAGTCCTTTTTTTATAAGCGCCTTAAGTGAATCATAACCTGCGCTTCTATCAATATTCGCTTCCTTGGCAATCTTTCCAGCCATGCTCGGTCCTAATTTAATCAGAGTGAGATATATTTTAGATTCATTATGTCCCAACCCGATTTGTTTTAATGTCTCACGCACTTCTTCGAATTCCATTATTTTCCCCCCAAAAATTTCTCAAAAAGCTTTATCGCTTTTGTTCTTTGTGAAAAAACGTGTTTTTCATGAGGCTCCATTTCGCCATTTGTCTTAGAACTTCCATCCGGCATAAACATTGAATCCCAACCTTTTTTAAAATTTTTATTTCCTCTTGGAAGAGAAATCTTACCGTCAGTTATTCCCTGCACACAGATTGCTTTTTTTCCTGGCTCGCAATATCCAATAGATGTTATTGCTTTTGCAGTTATATCCTGAGAAGTCTTCAAAAGTGTGCTAGAAAGTTTCTCAGCACCCATATATTCTAAGAAATGTTTTATATATGGCCCCGGCAATCCGCCCCACGCATTAAAACACAATGAAGTATCATCTACAAAGCACGGCTTCCCTATCATCTTACATGCTAGTTGTGCTTTTTCTTTTACTATTTCTTCAGGAGTTCCTTGAAGTTCAGGCAAGTCTACATTTTCTCTTACAAGATTAACTGCTTTTATTATTTCTCCGAATTCTCTGAACTTGTCTTCATTTCCGGTTATAAAAATAATTTCCTTTTTTATTTTTTTCATTTTTTAAAGTTTATTTTCCTCTTAATAGTTTAAACTCTTTTCTCGCATGTCTATGGCTCTCAGAAGAATGAATAATATTCTTTGTAGCTTTTTTTCTCTTCACACATATAGCCATATCGTCAACACCAAAATCTCCTCTGATTGTTCCTCTTGGCGCGGCTTTTGGATTTGTAGGCCCACAAATCTTTCTAACTCTCTTGCTTGCATTCTCTCCTTCGATTAAACCTATAACCACTTTCCCAGAAGTCATGTATTCTACAATATCATTAAAAACTTTTGGAGGAATTTTTGTCTTAAGATGACCATAAAACTTTCTTGCAATTGGCTTCTTTATCCTTTTTATTTCAAGATGAGTTATATCGAGCCCGGCTTTTTCGAACCTTCGTAAAGCTTCTCCTATAAGCTTTCTCTGTACACCATCCGGTTTTATTATTATAAGTGTTTTTTCTTTTTTTGTGTTAATTTTCATTTTATTATAGTCCCTATAAATTTTCTTGCATTTAAATAATTCTCAATATTTTCCAAATTTTTTCCGTTCATTATAGCAACCTCTAGCCCAAGTTTTTCAGATTCCTTGGATGCAACGGGGTCAAAAGGCGCGTTCAGGCCAGGATCCCATTTATCCCCAACTATCTTTCGAAAGTTTTTCCAAGAAATATTTTCAATTTTCCTTGCATCTTTAAACTTTCTTGGGTCTTTATCATAAACAAAGTCTATATTTGAAAGATTTATTATTTTTTTAACATTAAATTGCTTAGCAAGAAGAACAGCATCATAGTCTGTACTAAATCCTGGTTTCCAACCTGCTGCGACAAGTATCTTTTCCTTAAAAATAATCTTTTCAGTAGGATTTTTTATTACTCTCGCATTGGCTAAACCCCTAAAAATTGTTCTTATGAGATGAGCGTTTATTCTTGTTGCGTGAATACCCAACCAGTCTAAATCATCCCCAGTAAGTCCGGCAATATCTTTTGCAGCGTTTTGATATTTTCTGGCAGTCTTTCCTCCACCAGAAATCAGAATAAATTTATAACCTTTAGCAACATATTGCTCAATCATCTCCTTAAAGTTTTTTATCCAAGAAACATCTATTTCTTCAGGAACAATAAGCGAGCCTCCAAGAGATATGACGATTATTTCTTTTTTCATAATCTAAACTCGCCTTACAAGTTTTTAAAGTTATTGTTGTAGATTAACCTACAACATCGATAGAAAGATGGAAAAAACTTGAACTATCTCCAATCATGAGGAATAAGCTCTCTAAGCTTAACTTTCTCCTTATCAGAAACAATAACCCACATATCCTCCAAATTATTCTTATCAAGAAGAGCCATAACTTCCCTGCATCTTCCACACGGCGGCATTATGTGATGCTTACTGCATGCAACAATTGTTTTTATTTCAGTCTCATTAGAATGCGAAACCATATTTGATATTGCTGATGATTCTGCGCAAAATCCTACTCCGCACCATAAATCCCAATTTGCTCCAGTAAATATTTTTCCTTTTTTAGAAATCAAAGCGCATCCTACTGCTTTTAATTCTCCAGAATAAATTTTCTTCTTGTTAATAAGAGTTCTTGCTTTTTTAATAAGCTCTTTATCCTCTTTTTCTAGTTGCATGTTTGGTAAAATTGCTACAGCTTTTTATATCTTTCTTAATCTAGCCTCTATCTTGCTACGAAGATAATCAGATTGGCAATCGCATAGATTAGCGAGAGAGCAAGTAGTTTCCACCCACCTTTCTCAGCGTAGTCAAAGATTCCTGCTGCTGCAAGTAGCAAGATACCTGTTATTGCCAAGGCCTGTATTTTATTCATGTTTTCCTTTTGCTTTTCTATTTAGTTAATAATACCTACCAAAATAGTCATATAAAACATTGTTGTAGATTTACCCACAACAGAACTTATTATAGCTTCTTTTCGAATAATAATTAACTAAATGTTGGAGGCAAAAATGAAAAACGACTACGAAACAACAAGAAAAGAATTCGAAAGAGAACTTGCAGGGCTGAAGAAAACATACAGAAGCAATAACCTGGATAGAGAAACAGAAAGATACATTGATGGAGAAATCCACGCACTTGAAGCACTGCTAAATTAGAAAGAAAAATATCAATTAAACGCACGGAGGAAAAAAATGCAAAATCAAACAAAATCAAAGAAGCCAACATTAGAAATAGAACTTGAAAGCATGGAAAAAATAGAAGATAGAGCCAAACAATGGATGCTATTGGAAGAACACTGGACCCAGCATAACCTGAATCGGGGAATGCAACTAGACTATGCAAAAAGTTTCTTCAAAGAGATAATGCAAGAAATAAAACAGGCATACGAAACTTGCCCAAAAGCTTACTCACAAGTGTAGAACTAAAATAAAAAAATAAAAAACAAATGAAAACACAAACAAAGATCATACTAGCATCAACCAGTCCTAGAAGGCAGAGTTTGCTAAAGAGAATCATAAAAGAATTCGAAATAATTCCCAGCAATTACGAAGAAGACATGACTCTGAATCTCACTCCTAGTGAGCTAGCCAAAACACTCTCGCACGGAAAAGCAGCAGAAGTAGCAAAAAGAAAAAATGGAATCATAATTGGCTCAGACACCTTCATCAGTTTCAATAATAAAATCCTGGGAAAACCACATACTCCTAAAAAAGCAAAAGAAATGCTAAAGAGTCTATCAGGAAAAACGCACGAAATCTACACGGGGCTAACAATAATCAACACAGAAACAAAACAAGAAATAATAGATTGCGAAATAACGGGAATAACTTTCAAGAAACTAACTGAAAGGGAAATAGACGAATACATAGAAACAAAAGAACCCTTAGACAAAGCAGGAGCCTACGCACTGCAGGGCCTAGCAAAAAAATTCATAATAAAAATAGAAGGTTCAAGAACAAGTGCGATAGGCCTACCTCTAGAAAAACTTTCAAAAATGCTAAATAAAATGGGAATAAAAACAAAATAAAATGGAAACACAAAAAAATCACACTCACAAAAGAGCGGCAGCAGAGGCCGAAAAACCACTGCAAACACAAGGGAGGACGCAAAAAACGAAAGGAAAATGAAAAGCACAAAACAAAGCAAAACAGACAAAAGAGCAACAGTAGTCATAACTTACAATAGTGTAAGAGATTTCCCAGCAGGAACTTACGAAGGAAAAAGCGGACCAGTAATCGTATACAGCCATGACAATACTCGCACATGGGACGAAGAAGCTGAATCAAAACTTGGTCAAATCATGCACGGAATCTTCGGAAGAATAACACCCGAGGATATCAAGCAAGTCTACATGTACGTAGGACTATACGCTAAGGACGGAGCACTAAGAGCAGCAGAAGGACTAGCTAAAGACATCGGAAAGCTAACACTAGTAGCATGTGACTGCGAATCTGGAGAAAAACAAGCAACTGCAGATAGACTAGGAGCACCAATAATCTGGTCAGAGTGCGGCGGAAGAAGAACTCTAGCAGAAATAGTTAGAAAAGAACTAGTAAGGGCATAAAGAAAATAAGAAAAGCGATGACAAAACAAAAAAGAGGTACTGCCCCCGGGGCATTATTACTCAAATTCTTTACTTATTTCCAACATCAACAAATCTTCTCCTCTTCCACACATCACCTGCAAGCCAACAGGAACATTATCAATCTTTCCTGCAGGCACACTTATCGCAGGTATCTCTGCAATATTCGCAAGGACAGTAAGCTTATCATAATTATACATATCTTCAAAACTTATTTTTTCTCCAAATTTATGAGGCAATATTGGAACAGTGGGTAAAATTATACAATCAACTTTCTTGAAAGCATCATCAAACTCTTTTTCAAGAAGTTTTTTTGCATCAAGTGCTTTTTTATAATATCTATCTGAAAACTCACTCTGGCAAATCTCTGTTCCCCCAAGAATTCTTCTCAAAACTTCTTTTCCGCATGATTCTTCTATTTTTTTCCCATATCTTCTTCCGTCAAATTTTCGTGTTCCTGAAAAAAACTCAACATAGCAGATGGGATAATATGTCTGTATCCCTAAATCCATATGTTTTATTTCAATATCTTCAGTTTTCCATCCCTTTTTCTTACATATTTCCCCAACCCTCTTATCAATTAGAGAAATTATTTTCTTATCAGCAGAAACTTTAACAATACCGACAACAATTTTTTCTGCTTTCTTCGGTTTATTATTAACTTCTCTTGTTGTAGCATCTCTCTCGTCTTTTCCTCGGATAATATCAAACATTAACCTAACATCTTCAACACTTTTTCCTATTGGCCCTATTTGATCAAGACTCATGGATAAATCAATAAGTCCAAAACGAGAAACAGCGCCATAACTTGGCTTCATACCAACAACTCCGCAATGCGAGGCAGGATTTCTTATGCTACCGCCAGTATCACTTCCTAAAGCAATATCACAAAAGCCTGCAGCAACACTAGCAACACTTCCCGAAGAACTTCCACCCGGAATTCTATCGAGACTAGCAGGATTTTTTATTATTCCAAAAGCAGAAGTCTCTCCTGAACTTCCGCATGCAAACTCATCCATATTTGCCATCCCGATTATTATTCCATCTTCTTTTTTTATTTTTTCAATAACACTTGCGTCATATCCTGCTTTATAATTTTCAAGAGTCTTAGAAGCACATGAAGCACTAAGTCCCCTAGCATTTATATTTGATTTAAGAACTATTGCAAGACCAGCTAGTTTCCCAGCCGGCTTGCCCTTCTTGAGTTTATTATCAACCTCTTTAGCCTCAAGAAGAACATTAGGATTCATTTGAATAAATGCGTTTATCTTTTTTCCATTTTTATCATTCTTTCCTATTTCTGAAAGAAAGTTTTTTATGTTTTGCTCTGCAGAAAGTTTTCCTGTTTTAATTAGTTGAAGTTTTTCTACAGCGCTTATCATTTTTTCTCCCCCTGAATTCTTATAGCTTCGTTAAAAATTAAATTATAAAGCTTTTTTACAAACTTTTCGTTAAGTCCGCCATCTTTTCCCTGTTTAATTCTAATTTTTAAGACTTCTGCCTGCCTCTTTCTATCGCATAAAGGCAAATTATTTTTTTTCTTAAATTTTCCAATTTTTTTTACAATATCAAACCGCTTTTTAAGTAGAGAAACTAAATTATTATCAAAATAGTTTATCTTATCTCTAAAATTCCTTATATTATCTACCATTTTTTCTTCTCCGCAATAATAAACTCTTCGCTTTTCACAGGAGCATTCTCAAACATAATTTTCCTAAAGCGTTCATCTCCTATTTTGCCTTCTCCTTCTTTTCTCCTGTCTTGGTCTCGTTCAACATTGCTTTCTTCGCTTTTTATCTTACTAAGAGCAAGAGAAAACTTATCAAGAAGTTTTTTTGTTTCATTTCTTATCTGTTCTGTCTCTTTTTCGTCCATGATGTTAGTTTTAAGAGGGTTAGAGAATTTATAAAGTTTAGCGAAAGGATTAAAAGATAACTTTCACTACGGAAATTATGTACTTACCAGACTATCATGGTGGAAGCATAGTCAACTTAATGAGTTCTATAGCTCGGGCTTGCGGTGGAAAAACCCCCTATCTCCAATTAAGAAGTTTAAGTTCTGATGAAATAAAAAAATCAAAGAATATTATCCTTTTAGTGATTGATGGTCTAGGCTACGAGTATCTCAAAAATAGCAATGCGAACTTCTTAAAAAACAACGTCAGAGATAAGATTGATTCTGTCTTTTTACCAACTACAGCATGCGCAATAACAACTTTTCAAACAGGTGTAGCGCCCCAACAACATGCTCTAACCGGCTGGTTTATGTTTCTAAAAGAAGTAGGGATGATAACTCGTATTTTACCTTTTGATGCAAGAATCGGGGGAGAGGTATTGAGTAAAAGCGGAATAAAAATGGAAGATATTCTAGAAGAAAAAGCATTCGCACAAAAAATAAAGACAAAAAATTTCACATTAATGCCAGATTTCTTATCAAGTTCTGATTTTACAAGGCAAGTTTCTCGAAATTCTAAAATGATTCCTTTCAGTGATATGAATAACTTTTTTTTAAGAATAAAAAATATAGTACAGAATAAATCTGGAAAAAAATATATTTTTGCTTATTGGCCAAGTTTTGATAGTTATGCTCATGAGCATGGGGTTGGAAGCAGAAAAGTAGAGAAACATCTAAATGAATTAGATAAGAAAATAAAGTTATTGGTTAAATCTCTAAAAAATTCAGATACTATTCTAATTATTACTGCAGACCACGGGCTTCTCGATGCTCCTAAAAATAGGATAATACGACTTGAAGATCATCCTAAATTAAAAGAATGTCTAACGATGTCTCCTTGCGGGGAAGGAAGAGCGGCATATCTTTATGTAAAACCTCAAAAAACAAAAGATTTTGAAAAATATATCAAAAATAATTTCGGCAGGTATGGTGACTTATATAAAAGCGAAAAAATTATAAGAAAAAACTACTTTGGTTTATTTGAACCAAATCCAAAATTATTAGACCGCGTTGGAGACTATATCTTAATTATGAAGGAGAACTATCTGCTTAAGGATAAACTAGAAAAAAATCCTAGCGAGCATATCGGTCATCATGGCGGCGTAAGCGAAAAAGAAATGCTTGTCCCATTAATCATTATAAAAGCATAATTCTCGCGAAAATATTAAAAAAATCCTACGTCGCGATTCTCACCACTGCCGGAGCATTCTTCACGAAAATCTCATACTTCAAATCCTCGTGCGTCATACCATCCTTGTAAATTTTCCTGAATAACGGAGCATATCCTCCTGTGAACCACTCACTCAATACTCTCTTTTCTCCTTCTTCATCTGCGCCAACATCTCTCTTCTCTTTTTTTGACATTAAAAACTTAAGAGTATAAATAAGTCTTATTTGTTCTGCTTCTCTGTCCCCCAGTCCAGTATGTGAAACAAATTCTCTAAGAAAGCACCATGATCTTTTTTTACATGGACAATCTTGAGCTAAATCTTCAAGAATTTGTTTGTGAAGATTGTTATTTTTCCATGTTTCTTCTAAATCTTTAATAGGATCTCTTTCTGGTTCATCTTCATCATCATTTTTTTTGCCGTTATTATGATTCTCTGTCAAGGAATTTTTGTCTATAATTACTTTATATTTTAATTCTTCATGCGTCATTCCTTCCACATAAATCGCAGCGAATCTTGCACCATAGCCCTTACTGATCCATTCATTAAATGCTCGTTCTTCGCCAATATCTTTTCCCTCATCAACAGATTGAATAAACTTATAATCAAAAACAAGCCTCATATGTTCTGCTTCTCTTTCTCCTACCCCCACATGTTTCAAAATTTCTCTGAAAAAACACCATTCTTTTATGCAAAGACAATCTTTTGCTAAATCGTCGATTATTTTTCGTTGCATGTTTACACCTCCGGAATACGAATATTACTCTCTATTTAAGGATTATAGATTTCTAAAACATATTTACAATATTACGGCGTCAATCTGTCTCTATCTCTTGGAAAAAGAACAGCTTCTCTAACATTCTTTAGTCCTAAAAAAAGCATAGTTAATCTTTCAACACCTATTGCCCAACCTGCATGAGGCGGTGCCCCATATCTAAAACTATCAACATAATCTTTAAACGCTTCAGGATTCAATCCCTTAGCTTTTAATCTTGCAATTAATAATTCAGGAAGATGAATTCTCTGTCCGCCGCTGGTAATCTCCATTCCCCGGTATATTGCGTCAAAACCATTAGATAATTTAGCATCAGCTTTTTGATCCTTTGGCATGATGTAAAATGGCTTTCCAGATAGTGGCCAATCGTGAACAAAAACAATAGTGTCAGGATATAACTCCCCCAGTTTCTCTTCTGCTTCACTGTTTAAATCATCTTCACCAACATGAACCTTATGTTTTTTTATTAAATCAGAAGCTTCCTTAAATGTGATATATTTTATTTCTGGAATTTTTAATTTTGCCTCAAGTAAGTCTAATTCTTTTTTATTGTTTTCTAAAACTTTTTTTACAATATACTGGACGCATTCACCCATAATGGCCATTGCATCCTTATCATCAGCGAAAGCCATTTCAAAATCCATTTGTCTACATTCATTCAAATGCCTAACAGTATTATGTTTTTCTGCCCTCCAACAAGTGAAAATAGCAAAAACTTTTTCCATACTGCAAGCGAGCATCTGTTTATATAACTGACAAGATTGAGAAAGGAATGCTTCTTTTTCAAAATATTTAACCTTAAAGACATCTGTCCCGCCCTCACTAGACGCCCCTATCAAACTAGGAAACGCCGCTTCAAGGGCATTTTGTTTTTGAATCATATACTCTCTAAAAGCAGTCATGATAGTTGATTGAACTCTAAAGATAGCTTGTACTCTTTCTCTATGAAAATCCAAAAATCTATAATCAAGTCTCTTAGGCAATTCTGTCTTTGAAAAATCACTAACATCTATGGGCAACTTTTCTCCTGCTTCAGAAACGAGCTCTACCTTTTCTATGCCAATTTCCTTTCCGCCAAGTGCCTGTTTGCTATCTTTCACAACACCTTCAATATAAACAACACTTTCTCGATTAATCTTACCAATAAGTTCAAAATCTTTTTCGGGCGTCTCTCCTTTTACTCCAACTGTTTGTATTCTTCCAGAAATATCTCTAAGAACAAGAAATCTCACTTTTCCAAGTGATCTTACTTCATGCACCCAACCAGCCAGTTTTATTTTTGTGCCGGCTTTCTTCTCGAATGCTTCTTTTATAGTTGTTCTTTCCATAAAAAGCCAAGCTTTTTATTATTTATAAACTTATCAAGAAGGATTAGTTATCATTCAAAAGTAGTTATAAATGAAAAGTTTAAAAAGAGTGGAAAAGTAAATAAAATATGACAAACTTAGCAGAATTAGAAAAAGTACTTGGAGAATTAGTAGTACAAAGGTATAATTTTTTAAATGGACCGACAATAAGAGAACAATCTCCAAATAGTGATGTTTTACTTTTTCCTAGAAAAAAGTTAAAAATGCAGAGGATAAAGAGTGGAAACTGGGAACCAAGAGGATGGTTTATAGAATCCCGATTAGGCGAAAAAAGTACAAGATTGGAAGTGCCAACGTCAATAAGCCATGAAGGACTAACATCGGGTTTTAGAGGAGCGATAATTCTTGATGATTATGGAAGATATGTCAAATTAAAAGGCGTTTCTAAAAAAACAAATTTAATACCCCGAATCTATGGTTCCAAAGAAGCTAAATCTGAAAATGAAAAAGGATTATGCTCTCTTGGAGAAGCAGTAGAAGAACAATCAGTTTCCTTTATTCTGAGAATAAGCGCTTTTCCTTTTATTACAATAAAACCTGAATTTGTTGAGGCACATTTTTCCCTAAATCCCGGAAATTTAGATGAAGTCATAAATCAATTTGGAAATGTCCCTTCTTTCTTCTCAATAAGTCGGAGACATTTTAGAACAGAAAAAGATTATTTAGTTAACTTAATCAATAAAACTTCTAACGTCAATAAGAGCACATTGAATTCAGGAAGATATAACCATCGTTATATTTCTGGTTCAAGAATAAATGCGGATACGAGATTAGATGAAGCAGTGTGGAATCTGACCAGGAAAGAATTAACTGAAGAACAAGAAAAGACGAGGGACGAAATATTGAAATATTTATTTTTCAAAGCAGGAATAACCAAGGCCTATCTTACTATTGCGGGTTTTTCCTGGTCTACAGATTTAGAAAATACAAATAATCATCTAGGAAACTTCGTTGTTTCACCGAAAAAAACAGTTGAAATAGGAATGTGCGACTTCTTGGGAGTGAGATATAGAGATTCGTTTGATAGCTATAAACAATTTTTAGATTATACCCAACAAGAGTTAGAATCATTTAAAGAAGATCTTTTTGATAAAGTAACCTCTAGCTCAACTGTACCTTTAACATACCGACATTTTCCTGAAAAGTTAAGGGCAGATTGTTTTAATGCTTTAAAGGCTCTGTTCTTTTATTTTACAATAAGTTTGAAAGAGACATATTTCCAGTAGAAGTTCCAGAAAAAGTCGTTGCTCCAAGTAAAATGGCATTAACACCCCTAGAATTCAAGGCAATGATTAAAAGTGCAGTAGAATAAAAAATTATTTGACTAACTTTTTCAAGATATCTGAAACATCCTTACCATTAACCTTCCCATTAAACTTTGCCATAACAAGACCCATATATCCGCCCATTGAAAGTCCTGGCTTCTCCTTAACAATCTTTGCAATCTCTGATTCAATTTCTCCTAAATCCTTCTTCTCAACTTTTAATGCATCTGAAATAGGAATATTTTTGGCAATTTTCTCCATAATGCCCTTAACATCTTCTTCTAAAATTCTCTTGCTTGCAACTGCTTCAAGAACTGTCCCCACAACATCCACATTAAAAATATCTTCACTAACATTATTATGACTAGCAATCTCTTTCGGCATAATGAAAAGAACCTTCGCAACAAAAACAGAGTTATTATAAATTTTTAATAATGCTTCAAACTCTTCTAGCATTCCGCTTGAAATAACTAGTTTAATCATCTCATCATTCAAACCCTTTTGCTTTAATTCTCCCCTTATATCTTCTCTTAATTTTGGAAGTGAATTTCTTACTTCGTTAACAAAATCTCGCGAAATTTTCAACAATGGCAAATCTGTTTCAGGATACATTCTTTCTGCTCCCGGCATTGGTCTCAAAAAACTTGATGTCCCATCATCATTCGCTTTTCTAACTTCGCCCAAAAGTTTTTTCTTGCTTTCCATTTCTTTCTTTTGTCTTTCAATCTCGAGTTCAACGGTTTTAGTCATCATTTTTGGATCTTGAAAACCCTTTATTTCTACCCTCGGATGGCCCGGAATAGAAATATTAACATCTTGCCTTATTGTTCCAATTCCCCTTTTAACTTTGCATGCTCTCAAAATATCTCCCAGCTTGAGAGCAACTTCTTTAACTTGTTCTGGATAAAAGATATCGGGATATGTTGCTATTTCTATAAGAGGAATTCCTAATCTGTCAAGCCGGTATATTGTTTTATCTTTTTCATGGGCGACTATTCTTGCAGCATCTTCTTCAAGGCAAATAGTTTGTATTCCTACCCTTCCCCTTTCTGTTTGAACCCAGCCATTTCTCGCTACGAGCAAAGTTCTTTGAAATCCAGAAGTATTACTTCCGTCTATAACTGTTTTTCTCATTATTTGGGTTACAGGAATTATTTCACAATTTAAAAGTATAGCAATTTGAAGACAAATTTTCAATGCTTCACTATCAATCTCTCTTGGGGGCTCTTCATCGAACTCTATAAGACAATTACTATCTTTATATCCCTCATAAACAAAGTCTTTATCCTTTTCTTGTTCGTGTTTAACTGCAGCATCTACTCTACCACTCTCTCCTGCAACAGCATGAAGCTTTCTTTTAACAATCCAATCAGGATTATCGTTTCTGAGAATAGAAGGGCATCTACAAAATAGTTTTCTTGTGTCAAGTTGCTGATGAATCTCGAGTCCGGATTTCATCTGAATTTTTTCATTCTTCTCTTTTTCAGTTTTCTTTTCAGGCATAAATGAATAAAGAACAAAGAGGTTTTAAAGGTTTAGGAAATACCAATTACACTGACGGAGAGGAAGAACTAGAAGATGTCTCTACCGGATTGAGAAGATATTTTTCTACAAGAGCATAGTCTACATGGGAAAACCTCTCTGATACTATTCTGTTAAGAAAATCTAGTATTTTTATGTGATAATCACTACCAAAATGCTGTTCGAGTGTTTCAACAGATAATCCATTGTTTTTGCTCTTGCTCATTTTAGAACCGTCTCTCGCATAGAAAGTTGGTCCAATAATTATGTCTGGATTTGAGCCAGAGGCTATATGTGTGACTCTTGCAATTTTGTCTATTTTTCTTATTTTACTATTTTCATGTTCTTCCGAGTAATCTCCGCCAAAAACATGTATGTCTGCATAAGGCTTAACAGTTCTATCTCTTAATGGGTCAATAAAAAAATGAACTGCTAAATCTCGATTACAATCCATAACATCCATCTCATATTCTTCCACAGAACATTCTGGATTAGTACAAGAAGTTAATATCTTTCCATCCCTATATGCTGGTTGATGCGGATTTGAAGTTTTACATTGAGAGCAAATAGGAAAAACTAAAACTTTACCTGGCTCTACTCCACTATGAAGAAATTGCATAATTTCGGGTGTATCTAAAACTTTTTTCAAGCCTGTACGAAATTTTTCTTCTCTTTGAATATCTGATAACATCTTGATATTAAATCTAACTCCCAAATAACTTTCTAAACCTCCAAGATATTTTGAAATCCCAGTCATAGCATGCTGAAGCAAGGTTTCATTAGGATTTTTACTAGGAAGAGAGTTAAAGTATCTTACATATCCGTGCTCTTTCATAGACCACTCCCTTGAATCAGGCATATCTAAATCGCAGATAGTAACTCCTACATTAGACAAATGCGGGCCTATTTTTCCCCCGACTATTCCTGCGAGTCCAAGTGAAGAAAGATTGCCCAAGTGTATTACCCCCGAAGGTCTTAATCCTATGGCTATATTTGTCTGTTCCCCCCTATTCGCATATTTTTGCACTAATAGATTTAGATTTTCCATAACATTCTTAGCCTTTTTTCCTTTTTAAACCTTTCTCCCTGTCGTATCTCTCAAGGAGTAACAAATAAGAAAGGTTTAAATACCTTAAATCTTTGAAATAAGTGAAAATGGTATTTGACTCTTTAAAAACAAAAATTTGCATCGTGGGACTAGCAAGTCTGGCAATGTTACCTGTCGATGTTTTTCTATACAATCGACTTGGGAGGGAAAATCCGCCATTAAATGTGGGGGTCGTTGAAACAAACTCAACAACAAATTATACTGAACCAAGCAGGGTAGAGACAGAAGAACAGGATATAGCCGTCTCTCTGCAAGAACGTTTAGAAAAAGCAAATTTAGAAAGAGCAGTAAAAGAAGCATTTGAGAAAAGGGTAGTTGCCCCTGTACCTCAAGAAAGAACAATAAAGTATGATGATCTTAAAGATTGCAGTGCAAAATTAGAAACTCCAAATATAAAAGAATCTCAAAAGATTACACTAAATAAAAATTCTGGAGAAAACATCCCAAAAATTATTAACAAATATATCGGAAAACCATATGGCCCCACTAAAAAAAATGGTGGAAGAGAAATGTATGACTGTATAACTTTAGTACAAGCAGTAGCAAAAGATTTAGGAAGAAATATCCCGGAAAATAGGGGGGATAAAATTTATGCAAGGCATACTGACCCCATAACTATATTGTCTCTTAAAGAATTTAATCTTAGGGGTGTAAGACCGGGAGATTTGGTTTTTATAGGGGATAAATACTCGCCAGGAGAAAGGGGAATGTCTGCTGAACATTTGGGAATTATTGAAGAAATAAAATATGACTCTTTAGGAAATCCTCTTGATGCTACCATGGTTCATGCTTCTGGAAGCTATTCCAAAGGTAGAAAAAGTTATCATGGAAGGGGCGTTGTAAGGGAATCATTAATGAGTTATATGGATAAATGTAAAAATCATGGGAAAAAAAATCGTGCGTTCATAGGAAGATTAAATGTATAGTTAACTACTCAACTAATCTTTCATTAAACTCGCCTGCAATATTCTCTAACATTAACTTTTCAACATCCCCTTTCTTTGCCTTTTCTCCTAATTTTCCCAAAACCCAACCAAGCTTAACAAAAGCTGTCTCTGCAAGCATATCTCCAAGATAAATAACTCCTGCTTTCTTTAATTCTCTTCCAGGAGAATAAACAAGAGGATCTAATCTTCCGTAAATTGTCTGTCCTGCGGCGCATACAATCATGCCCTTATCTATAATCTTTTTGAGGACAGGTAACCAATCATTTTTTCCTTCTGTAAGAACATGACCAAGACCAGACATCTCAACGACAACTCCCCTATATTCCTCTTTCAAGTAATGTTCCAAAATTTCCGGAGATTGTCCAGGATAAAATTTTATAAGAGCAACTTTTTCTTCAAAAACAGCATCAAGCTCTGTTTTATTTTCTTTTCCTGTTTTTCTTTTATTATAATTTCTTAAAACTTCTATTTTATCTTTGTATATTTTCGCAAGGGGTAAGCAATTTATCGGTTTAAATGCATCTCTAGCAGAAGAATGCATTTTTCTGCATTTGTTTCCTTGTAATGCATAGCAGAAATCATCATTTGAGCCAGCATGTCCGACAAGCATAACTTCAGCAATATCTGAGAGAGCAGCTTTTGCAGAACAATAAAGATTAAGTTCTGCATCACTTGAAGCCCTATCAGTTGAACGCTGTGAATAAGTCAAAACAACCGGCTTGTTTATATTTTTGATAAAAAAAGAAAGTGCCGAAGCAGTATAGTGCAAGAAATCAGTCCCGTGAGTAATAATTACTCCATGAACATTATCTTCATTAAGAGATTTGACAACTTGTTTTGCGATTTTTATCCAATCATAAGAAGACATATTCTCACTTGCTTTCATAAACGGATTTATTATTCTTATGTCGCATAAACTAAAAATTTCAGGATAAAATCTAAAAAGTTCTTCAGGTTTTGTCAACCATTTTACAGCTCCTGTCTTTGAATCAAGTGAGCTAGAAATTGTTCCCCCACAAATTATAAGATCAATGATTGGTTTTTTCCCGCTTAACTTAAACTCTATTTTCTCATCTGCGTGCTTAGCTTTCTCAACAAGTTTCACTTCAACAACATCTTCTTTTTTTATTCCAATATTATAACCAGATTCAAGCTTAATAAGAAAAACACCGGGCTCATGGCTTTCAAGAAGAATTCCTGCTATTTCTTCTTTAGTGGTTTTTATTTTAACTTTATCTCCAACTTCGCAATCCTTACCTTTTTCTGTCATAAATATGCAAGGAAAAAGGTATATAAAAAACTAACTAAAAGAAATTACTTAATATTTTGAGTTTCCCAATCAAGATATTTATTAGCCGCTACAAATTCTGTTTCCCAAGATTCAAGAAAGTTCAAATAAATTACTGCTGCATCGAGATTAGTAAATGTTCTTTTTGCAGAAGCCGACAAAAGTGGAAAAGTGAAGGGTTTTTCATCTATGTAGATAGTCGGTATTTTCTTCCCCATCCTTGTTGCTCCACAAGCAATTCCGTGTTCCCAAGCTCCGCCAATAATCTCTCCTAATTTGGGCCTATAAAGAATAACACCGTCTGAACTTATAACTCCTTCTAAATCTTGATTAGTAAAAGTAGCAGGACAGCTCTGATCGTTTTTTCTTGGATCAAAAAAACTATGACCTTTTACCTTTTCTATCATAAAATCTCTCCAGTCAGAATAATCTACTCCCCCTTTTCTTAAAGGTTTAAATGGACCAGCTAAATAAAGTTTCATATAACTTTAATCTGTCCAGTATTTTTAAATAAACATATACTGAAAAGTATACTATCAAAAAATAAAAATAAAAATAAAAAAACTAAAAATTAAATTATCTCAAACACTGCAGTAATATAAGCATTAACATCCTGGTCTCCAGGTTGTATGTTTGTAGTAGCTTGTTTTGCCATAGCAATATCTGCGACTCCGCCAACAGATTCATAAAGAGCCCATGGACGATAATCAAAATTAGACGTTGAAATAGAAACAAGTTCTCCAACTTCCTTTCCAAGTCCACTTGCAATAGCTTCGGCCTTTATCTTAGCATCTTCGCTTGCTTCTTTTAACGCCTGTGCTTTATACTCATTTTGCTTAGCAGTTGACAATTCAAAGTTGATATAATTCAATGTTGCACCAGCATCTACTCCTGCATCAATGACATCTCCAATCTTTGAAGCTTCATTTGTAGCAAGTTCGATTTTTAACTGATGTGTTGCAATATATCCTCTTGAAACTTGTTTGTTATTAGTCCATTGAAAGTCTTCATATATATTGAAGCTTTCTGTTTGAATGTCTTTTCTTTCAAAGCCTTGTTTTACCAAAGCAGTGATTATTTCATCAACCATCTCCGCATTATTATCATTCGCTTCCTTGGAAGTGTTTCCTTTTGTTTGTGCATTAAAATAAACACTTACCAAATCTGGCGTTGCCTTTATGTTTGATGCTCCATCTACAGTAACTGTATTTGAATCATTATGTTGCATTTGGAAAAGGGCATATCCCCCACCAAAAACAAGCAAAATTATCGTTGCAGCTATAATTAAAGTTATTTTTACAGAACTTTCCATTATTTTAAACCTCCTTTCAATTTTTTAAATATGAAGAACAAAGCTCCACCAAAAATAAATCCAGCTACAACCCAAATCCAAACATTATTGAAATAACTAAGACTCTCAAAAGAACGCACACTTATTCCTGCAGCAGGAGTAGCAGAATATGCAAGTTTTTCAACAACATCATTCATAATCTGCTCGTTGCTTAGACTTTTAAAAAGATTATAATTCATAAGCAACTTAACTGCCCCCAGGATAAGCCCACCTGCAATAACCGACGCAATCATTCCACTAAAGTTTCTTTTCGTAGAGATTATTATCTTCTTATTTGCAAGCCCATAAGTCTTTATTTTCTTACCTTTAACACTCCAGAAAAAGTTTTTGCTTGCCTGGACAAGACCGGCATCTATAAGTTTGTTTAAATTATATTCTGCTGTACTTAATGCGAGTCCCAAATCTCTAGCAATATCTCCTTCGCTTGCTTCTTTTTCAGCAAGATAATCCAGTATCTTTTTGCATGTTTTATTTGAAAGAATCTCTGCTATCTGAGTCATTTTCTCATCATTCATGTTTATAGATATATATTTTTCAACCATAATTCTTCTAGTATTTTGATATTTATAAAGAAAGCGAAGGCTTCAACTAGGTTTGAAGCGTTAAGAAGTATATGATGAATATTGATAAATTATATAATAATCTAACCCTTGTTTATCTAATGAATTATCCAAAAAGCGTGCTATTTATTTGCCGGGGAAATGAACGAAGAAGTCCTACTGCAGAGTATGTATTCAAGCAGTCATTAAATAATAGGGGATACGAACATTCTAATAAACCTCATGAAAAAGAAATCTATGTTGATTCTGCCGGTGTTAATGTTGATTCATGCTCTGAAAACTGGAATGCAAAACAAATGACTAAAGAACTTGGAGATTTAGCAGAAAGAATATTCACATTCAATAAAAATCTTGAAGTAGAAATTATAAGAGACTATCATCAAAGCCCAAGCAAAATAATAAATCTTGATGTTGCAGATAGATGGCCGTGTGGACACCCTGCGCTGATTAAAGAGCTTGAAGAAAAACTTGGGCCCTATGTTCTCGGATGGTATCCCCAAAAAGCTTATTAAATCCCTTTCTTCTTATTAAATCATGGCACTAAAAATAGGTCTAGAAATACACGGCTATCTCACAACAAAGGAAAAACTATTCTGCAATTGTAAGAACGCTCATAAGGACAAGGACGCAAAACCAAATACTTTTATCTGCCCAATCTGTACAGGACAACCCGGAAGCAAGCCGATGCTTCCAAATGAAGAAGCAATAAAAAAACTCATTCAAATTGCCTTAATGTTAAACTGCAAGGTAAATCATGAACCCCAAAAATTAGTATGGTGGAGAAAACACTATTCCTGGCCAGATTTACCTAAAGGCTATCAAAACACAATTTCCGGAACATATGCTACTCCTGTCGGAGAGAAAGGAGAATTTTTAGGGATAGGTATAAGAGAAGTTCATCTTGAAGAAGACCCTGCTGCCTGGGATCCTGAAACAGGGGAAATTGATTACAATAGAAGCGGAGCTCCACTTGTCGAGATAGTGACAGAGCCAGACTTTAAATCAGAACAAGAAGTTGAAAAATGGCTAAAAGAAATAATTCTAACAATGTCTTACATAAAAACTCTGGACAAGGATGCAGGAATAAAAGCAGATGTAAATGTCTCTCTCTATGGTGAAAGAATAGAAATAAAAAATATGAATTCTATTACAGAAATAATCAAGGCAATAAAATATGAAGCAAAAAGACAGGAAAAAGAAAAACCGATTAACAAAGAAACAAGAGCATGGGATTCTGAAAAAGGTATAACCATAAAAATGCGTGAAAAAGAAAGTCATGCAGACTATCGTTTTATAAAAGACCCAGACCTGCCTGTAATAAAAATAACAAAAACAGAAGTTGAAAAATTAAAGAAAGCATTACCTGAATCTCCTATTATAAAGCTTGAAAGAATAATTAAAAAATATAAAATAAATGAAGCAGATGCAAAAGTTTTAATATCAAATCTGGAGATAGTAGAATTTTTCGAGAAAGTAGTAGCTAGTATTAGTCCAAAGTTAGCTGTTCCATGGGTTACAGTTGAATTATTGGGTGTTTTGAATTATAATAAAAAAACCCTTGAACAAGTTGACATAAAACCAGAACATTTTATCGATTTGTTGAAGCTAATAGAAAGCAAAAAGATAACAGAACTTAAAGCAAAAGATATTTTAAGAAGCTGGAAAGAAAAATCTAGTGAAATTAAATCAGATAAAATCGAAATGATTTCAGATGAAGGTGAAATTGAAAAGATTGTTGAAAAAGTCATAAAAGATAATCCAAAAGCAGTAGAAGATTTCAAAGCAGGACAACAACAATCATTAAACTTTCTTATTGGCGCAGTTATGAAAGCTACGAATAAGCGTGCAGACTTCCAGGCTGCGAAAAAGTTGATTGAAAGTAAGATAAAATAATAAAAAAGAGCCCAAATGAAACTATTCGCCATACCATTCTTCGGCGCCTTTCTCGAAGCCGCCGGAACAGTCTTAGAAAAGAAAATTCTAAGAGGAAAAATAGACTTCAAAAGTTATAATGTCTTCGGTTTTCTCGCAATAATCCTCCTTATCCTGCCCTCTATCTTTATTCTTGGTTACTTCTTCCCAACATTATTTTCTCTTAGGATACATTCATCTGCTCTTGAGATAAAGAACATTCTAATAATGTCCACTATAATCTTACTATCAATCTTGGCAAACCTTTTTGTCTTTTATGCCATGAAGTGGGAAAAAATAACAGAAATAGAACCAATAAGATTATTCCAGCCATTATTTGTCATCATCTTTGCTTTCATCCTGTATAGTTCAGAAAGGCAAACTGCGACCCCGATTATAATCGCTGCAATTATTGCTTCATTGGCGCTCATTCTCTCGCATATCAGAAAGCATCATTTAAAAATAAGTAAATATAGTCTAGCGGCATTTCTAGGAAGTGTTTTCTTTGCAGCAGAACTTGCCTTATCAAAAGAGATATTAAACTATTACTCGCCCATGGCATTCTATCTTATCAGATGCTTCTTTATATTTATAATAACTCTTTTAATTTTTAGACCAAAATTAGATTCTATACCGGGTAAAAAATGGCCCTATGTTTTTCTTGTAGCATTTATATGGATTCTCTATAGAATACTTCTGTATTTCAGCTACGAAACAAAGGGGATAATTATAACAACATTATTATTTATTCTAGCACCGGTCTTCATATATCTCTTATCTTACTTCTATCTTAAAGAAAAGCCTAACTGGAGAAATATTCTCGCGGCAATAGTCATACTTTTGTGCGTAGCCTATACAATGGTTATGACTTCTTAACCAAAATCAACTAATACTCAAGATATTTAAAACTCTTTTTCTTAATATAAACAAGGGCCTATAATTTAACCTGGATAGAATGCTCGGCTTCGGCGAGGAAGTTTGTGAGGCTAGGAAAGTCATAATAACACGAACGAACTTCGGAGATACCGGGAAATGGGGGTTCAAATCCTCCTGGGCCCATTTAAGAAAGAACAAATTTAAATATCTCAAAAAATAACAACTATCATGAAAAAAGAAGAAAAGAAAGAGGAAAAAAGCGTAGAAAAATTAAAAGGCATAAGTGTTAAGAAAAATGAGAATTTTTCTCAGTGGTATACAGAAGTTATTGAAAAATGTGAATTAGCCGATATAAGGTATAATGTTAAGGGATTCTTAGTTTTTCAGCCATGGTCTGTATTAAGCATGGAAAAAATGTATGATTATTATGAAAAAGCTTTGCAAAAAAAGGGTCACAAACCATACTGGTATCCGACAGTAATTCCTGAAAAAAACTTCAAAATTGAAGGTGAACACGTAAAAGGATTTACTCCTGAAGTTTTTTGGGTTACAGAAGCAGGAAACGACAAATTTGAAGAAAAATTAGCATTAAGACCTACAAGTGAAACAGCATTCTACCAAATGTGGAGCCTATGGATCAGAAGTTACAAAGATCTGCCATTCAAAACTTATCAAAGAGCGAATATATTCAGATATGAAACAAAAGCAACTAGGCCTTTTTTAAGAAGTAGAGAGTTTTATTGGATAGAAGCCCATGATGCTCATGCAACAAAAGAAGATGCAATGAAACAGGTTAATGAAGACATGCAAACAACACAAGAAATGCTTCATGATACTTTTGGACTTCCATTTATATTTTTTGAAAGACCGGCCTGGGACAAATTTCCTGGTGCAGATAGAACTTTTGCAGCAGATGTTCTAAATCCTGATGGAAGAGTAGTACAACAACCATCAACGCACCTGTTATCCCAAGAATTTGCAAGGGGATTTGATGTTAAATTCAAAGATAAAGATGAAAAAGAAAAATATGTGTGGATAACTTGTTATGGCCCAGCAATTTCAAGGATATTTGCAAGTGTTATCATAGTTCATGGAGACGATAAAGGACTAAGATTTCCTTGGAAAATTGCACCTGTTCAAGTAATGATTGTTCCAATAAGAGATGACTATAAGATAACCAAAAAAGCAGAAGAACTAAAAGAGATTATTCAGGATTTTGCTTCTGTTGAAATAGATAATACTGAAAAATCAGCAGGAGAAAAATTTAATTATTGGGAAATGAAAGGAATTCCAATTAGAATTGACCTCGGTCCAAGAGACATTGAAAATAAAAAACTCACAGTATTTAGAAGAGATACTAACGAAAAAGAGATAATTGATGAAAAAAATATTTTAGAATATCTCAAAAAAACTTCAATAGAAATTGATAAAAACTTAATAAAAGAAGCAGACAAATTATTCGATTCTAAAATAAAAGAAGCAAAAAATAAAGAGGAAATTAAAAAAATAATTGAAGGTGGCGCAATAGCAAGAGTTAATTTTTGTTCTGTTGATAAATCAGGAGAAAAATGCGCAGGTATAATCGAAAAAGAAATATGCGCCCAGGTAAGAGGAACAAAGCTTAAAAAAGAAAAAGCAACAGGAAAATGTGCAATATGCGGGAAATCTGCTAAAGAGATAGTTTATATTGCGAGACAATACTAAATCTAAAAAAATGCCAAGCGAAAAATTATTTGTACCATTAAAAACAGAATTTTTTCTAGATTTTCAAGATAGGGGAAAAGAATATGAGTTAAGAAAATATGGCAGAAACTTTACTGAGAGAAATGTTTATCCTGGCAGAAGAGTCTTGTTAAGAAATGGTTATTCTGGAAAAGCAGAATTATGGGGCACAGTGGGGAGAGTTGTTATTGGCAGCCTAGAATCGATTTTCAGAGAAGTAGATTACAAACTCATTGAACCTAGAGCAAAAACGATTAATGAGGCTAGGGGTAATCCTGAAGATAAAGAAATATATCTCGCCTTCCAAGTTTTAATTGATAAAAAATAACTTTAAGTTTTTTTAATCTTTTCAATTTCTTCTAAAAGCTTCTCCTTAAACGCTTCAACTTTATCTGAAGTCATTCTCGCTCCAGATGCATGTTCATGTCCGCCACCGCTAGCACCCTCAATGCCCGCCACAGCATTAACGACAGGCACCCTAATATCTTTCTCCCATCTTAAAGAAATATTAGAGATATTTCCCCGAGTATAAACGACAAGTATAACTTTCTTAGGATGCTTATAGAAAAGTTCATTGGCCACATACTGGCTTATGCTTAGATCTCCGCTATAATTAAAAAATAAAATATCACCATCAACGCATTCTTCTGCTTTTTTAAGAATTTTCTGATATTTCTCGTTTATCTCTTCAAATCTCTTTAGCATTTGTTTTGTTTGCTTGTTTTCTTCAAAAATATCATGTGCACTCGTTGCTTTCATAAAAAATCTGGACATAGAAACAACATTGCTTATTTTATCTTTCATGGCAAAACTTACGGTCATGCATATTTTTCCAAAAAAACTATTGTAAAGTATATCTGCAGCAGTTTTATAATTGCAATCAATCAATTCAGGAAATTTCTTCTTAAATTCATCAAGAAAGTCTGGAAGAAAACTGTCTGTTATGCATCCGATAGCAGCAATCCACATATCTTCTTTCTTCCCAGATATTTTATAGCATAGATAAGAGACAGGGTCATATTTCTTGTCTACATAATAGGTGTTATAATAATACTTTATTTCTGGTTTAGGAACATTATGATGATCTATATGTACGAGGGGGATATTTGCTTTTTCGGCCAGTTTAATAAATTCAGGATCTATAGTCGGTTTATCTAGAACAAAGATATAATCCGCGTTTAATTCTTCGACTCTCTTAAAGTAAGTTTTATCCAAGCTTGGAAATGATTTAATAATAACTCCTCTTCCTCTTCCGAGATATCTTTGAAGCAAAATAAAACTGCAAAAACCGTCTGGATCATTATCATAGAAGAATACGGGATTTTTTGCATTTTCAAGGTGCTCTCTTATTTCAGTTATTTGTTCGTTTGTTAACATGTGTAGAATATCATATCTTCTTCCCGATCATTATCTGTTCCTTCAAATTTGCCAACTGATCTCTAAATGTATTTGTCTTATTCTTTAATATTCTCCTTAAATCTTCTTCATTTGCGTTGAGTATATTCTGCAGATTTTCAAAAGAAGAAACAAGAGATTTTATTTCTTTATCCATCAGATTTAATTTACTCAAAAGTCTATAACCCCTAGAAAAAACCGTCTTATCTGGAGATTCTTCAAAAAGCATTCTTGAAAGTGAAGCTAAGTCAAGCAAAGAATCAGAACTTAAATTTTCAAGGAATTTTGTTACGTACAATGGTTTTGAAGCATAATCTTTTATTATCAAATCTCTTCTTTCAATAATCCCCTTGGTAAGTTCGCTTATTCTCATTTTTATCATTGTCCCCTCATTTCCAAGCTCAATTAAATATCTTCGGATATTATTTGTCATTTTTATTATCATCTCTATTCTTTGAAGAACTAAACATACATCACCATAGGAAACAAGATTTGTTATTTCTAATATATTAAAATTCTTAGAGTTTTCATCAAGAATCTCTTTCTGCTTTTCAAGTATTTGCAATGTTTCTGTTGCTCTTCTCAAAATGTCTTCTGAGTTCTGCAAAACATACCTTTTATTGTCATAATAAAGGGTTATTTTCCTTCTTCTTTCTGAAACCGCGATAACAATTGCTCCTGTTTGTTTTGCTGTTCTTTCTGCGGCCTTGTGCCTAGTTCCTGTTTCTTCTGTGACAATATCGCTTTTGGGAATAAGAAGAGTATTTGCAAAAAGTATTTTTTTCATATCGCTTGAAAGGATTATGGCTCCGTCCATTTTAGCTAATTCTGCTAATCTTTGTGATGTAAACCTACAATTAACCTTAAATCCGCCCTCAAAAATGTTCTTGGCTTCATTACATTCAACAACAATCAAAGCCCCGGTTCTTCCATTAAGAATATCGTCCAAGCCTGTTCTCAAGCTCTTTCCAGGAGATAATCTCCCGAGAACTTCCAAGAAACTTAGCCGAGTTGATTTTTCTTCATTAATAATTGGATTGATTACAAGTGTTTCATAACCAGAATCTTGCTTCTTAGAGTTATCATTATTATTTCCATTAACTTTTTGCGTTTCTTGTTCAAGAATTTCGAGATTATTTTTTATTATTTCTTCTTCTGCCATTTTATTTATGCTTTCTTAAGATTATACAACTATATAAATTTTTTTTATGTCCAAAATTTTCTTGTTTGGAGTTTAATTTTGGATCATACAAAAAAACAAGCGGCAACAACATTTTTTTATCTTAAAAAGTCCGCAATTCTTCTCTGTTTACCTCTTTCACCAACTAAAACAGACCTGCTTATAAATTCATTTGGGGGTATTTTCATTCTTGCTTTAATTTTTTCTATTGCCCCGTCTAAGGATGTGAATTTCTCAGGTTGATTTTTAAAAGCCTGTCTACTTGCCTCTCTTAATATTCCTACTCCCATGGGCGCATAATACTCTGGTCTTGCTTCTCGCATAACCAAACAACTTGCCTGTCTCTTTATTTTTTCAAGATACTCACATAAAGCAAGCCGGTTTGCATAATACGCTCCCGTAACATTACTGGCATATTGCTTTCTTCCAAGAAATCCTTCATGATCAATCATAAAAAGTGTTTCTGAAGAGAACGGATTCCAGACACTGCCATGCATTTTTGCTTCTATTACCTCAAAGCCAAATCTATCTGGAAACAAAACAAATTCATAGTGATTTCCCAGATATTCTGAATTAAAAACTAAAATTTCTGAAATTTCAGGATAATATTTTATCTTCCGAAGTAAATCCTTGCTAAGAATATCACCAACAGCAGTTATTGCCCACCTTGTAGGCACTAACTTTCTTTGATATCCTACGCCTAAAAGTCCTGCTGAAAGAATCTTACTTATATTACTTATTTTTATATCTCCCCTATAGAGCTCTGTTATTGCTGTTTTTGCCTTTGCATTATCATCTGAAACAAGATAATCTACTTTCTTCAGTATTCTCGGATTTTCTTCAAGAGTTATTGATTTTAGGGGTGCAGGATTTCCTATTAAAGGGACTTCTTGATTAAAATTCATTATCATTCTAGGAGTTTTTTTAAGAAAAACCTCCATTGAAACAGATTTATTTGCCATGCTTACTTCTTGCATGACTGTTTTAAATCTACTATCAGAACCTTTTACAGAAGTCTTAAATCTAGAATAAATCAAACTTGCTCTTTTTGAAAGTATCTCTGGAATAGAAAAATTCTTTTCGTGCCAAATTTCAGGTAAGCTTATGTCCTCTTTCTCCCCATATGTTTCCGGGCTCAGTATTCCTGCGTTTATATCTGGGTAATTATGTCTTCCTACAAAAATTTCAGGAGGAGAGCTTCCTGAAAAATGAATTTTTACTTTGGGGGAATATCCTTCAATCTTATTCAAAATTCTGCAAGGTTTCCCACAAAGCCCCTTACCCTTGCATCTCGCACACATCTCTGAATCGAAAAATTGCATTTAGAAAAAAAGTATGTTCTCTTTATATTTTTGATGGTTTTGGACTATATCCGATTATTATTCTTTCAAATCACTTATGCCAAGCATAAGGAAAAGAAGCCCTATCAAGATTACAAACCAGACAAGACCTCCTTTTAGGAATTCTAGTGCTGCTGTTCCAATTCCCCAGGTATTCAACACCCAAAGACATATGGCAGCAATCACCAATACAAGTCCAACCAATATTTCTAGCCACTTGTTCATGTTTATTATAGTTTATTCTAGTTTTTAAAGATTATTGATGAGAAAATATACAATTACTTCAACAGTCCAATCAAACTTCCCTCAATAATCGCCGCAATAATCAAAAGAGGAACAATAATACAAATAAAAACTTTTAAAGAAAGCCAAACTCTTCTCATAAATTCTTTATCAGAATTTTTCGAGAAGAAAAACATTCCCAACTTTATTCCCAAACCCATACTAATCATAACTGCTGGAAGTTCAAAAATTCCGTGGGGAAGAAGGCGAAAAAGGGAAGAAAATCCTGCGTTTTCAACAGCATAATTAGAAACAAACCCCAAAACATATCCATTAACAACAGCAAGAATAACTGGAACAAATCCAAAGAGAATGCCTAATGCCAGACCAAAGAAACTTGCCTTCAAATTATTAAGGAAAATAAACCCTATGAGCGAAGGAGTATTGAGCCCGCCTGTCTGCTTTAAAAGTTGCTCTAAAAGCAATTTTACTTGCTCAACAAATAAGATTGGAAAGAGGAAGCCGATAATCCCAAAAAATATGAAAATAACAGTAACGAAATAAATATAATTTCTACTTTCCCGAATATACTTCAGGGAATCAATAAAATAATTACAACAACTTTTCTTTCTAATTCTTTTTATCATCTTAAGCAAAATACTTACCTAGTGCATTTATTTTTTTAGGATATTTATATCTCAAATAAGACCCATAAAGAATACCGCATAAAAATCCACCCAGGTGGGCCGTATTTCCTATTCCGAAATTAACACTTGAAGAAACAATCCATGTTGCAAAAAGCACAAGGGGTATCATAATATAACCTGGGAGGGAAAAGAAGGGTAAAAAGATTATTGAAAATCTCATTTTAGGAATTAAAACCATAAAAAGGGCAGCAATCCCAAATATTGCTCCTGAAGCCCCGACTGCATAGCTATCTGGACTGCCAAATATCTTTAACCCAATACCCGGAGTTCCAAAATAGTAAGCTAAAACAACAAATAATAAACCGGCGATTATTCCGGATAGCATATAAAACCAAAAAAATCTTTTTCTTCCGATTATTCTCTCACATAGACTACCCATTGAAAAAAGAACAAACATATTTATGAACAAATGGAAGAAACCACCATGTACAAAAATACTTGTAACAATTGTCCACAAATACTGACCATGTATTATGAAGTTAGGTTGTATTGCTAAATATCTTATGGAATCGGGATTTACAATGAATAAAATTGTAGACCCAATAAAAAATATTACATTCACTAAGATAATCCAACTAGTGACGTTAATATTTTTAAACCACAATAAAAAAAGATTTTGTTTATTTTTAATAGGAAAAACCCTAAAATTATGATTCATTTTACGAAGCTTGTCCTCTACAAGCGAGTAATTGAAAAATTATTAAATTTTTCATATTACTTTTTATGCTTCTTTATTTTCTTGTTTTTCTTGTTTTTCTTTACTTTATCTATTTTTTTATAATTTTTGAGGGACTTCTTCTTCTCTTTCTGTCGTACCATTCTTTTTTCTTCTCGCACATCTTTTTTGAGTTTCTCTACTTTTTTTATGATTTTTTTAAGTTTTTTATCTTTTTCACCCTGTTCTTTTGATTTCTCCCCAGTTATTAACTCAAGTTCTTTCTTAAATTTGAATATTTTTTTTGAAAGATTGTCTACATAAGAAATATTATCTGAAAGTACATAGATTTCACCACATTCTGAGCATGTAAAATTAGTTAACAGAGCAGATTCTTCTGTTACTTCAATAGCACAAAGAGGACATTTATAGAATTTTTTGATTTTTTTACTTGAAAGCTCATTTTCAAGGCGAGATATTTCTTGGCTTAAGTTAGTTTCAAGAATTTCAAGCGATCTAAAAACATCCAATGTCCAAAAATAAATATACCATCCCTTCCTCTTATCCTTTTTTCTTATTGAGGAGATAATGCCAAGGGAAGATAATTTATAAAGAAGATTTCTTGTCTGATTAATAGTCAACCCTAATTTTTTCGCGATTAAAAATTCGTTTATATCCTTTTTACCGTACAAAAAGGTAACTATTTGGGCCGCAGTTTCACCTGCTATATTCTCCGCAATCTGTTTAATTAGTTTAAGTGGCATTGTAAAAGTAATCAAACTTTATCACGCCATAATAAATACCTTTCGGTTTTTCTTTCACTACTTTAAAGTTAATGAAAAGCTATATATATCATTTTTTCAAAGGTTTAGTATGATATTCTTCGGAAAAAAAGAGGTGAAAAAACCAATGCTACCGGCATTACCTGGCTCTGAAAGCCTTCCAGAGCTCCCACAATTACCTACTGAAAAACAAGATTCAGAGTTTCCTACTCTCCCACAAATGAACCAATCAAAAGAGGACCTTGACTTAGGGATTATAAAAAGCACTATATTCCCCCAGGTAAGAAAAATTGGCTCTGCATCAGAATATCAACCTTCATTTAAACCTGGAGAAGTATCAGAACAAAACTTTGAAGCAAATTCTTCAAATAATCAAACGCGAGATGAACCAGTTTTTATAAGAATAGACAAATTTCATGATGCTCTCGATAATTTCAATAAGATAAAAGAAAAAGTTTCAGAAATAGAAAACGAATTAAAGAATATAAACGAAATAAAGGTCAAAGAAGAAGAAGAATTAAAGGAATGGGAAAGTGAGATACAGTCGATAAAGACAAAAATGAATGCTATCGACAATTCTCTTTTCAGCAGAATAGGTTGATAATATGGCTAACGCAGTTCATGTGGGGATAAATTACGACAAGGCAGTATCTGCAAAAAAAGATATTCTCCTTTGTGAAAAAGAATTCTTAGAAACTATAAGGCACATAAAATCCTATGACTCCATTAAAAAAAGAGAGATTTCTCTAAAGAATAAACTAAGGAAAGAAATATCCGGCCTGAGGATAGCGATAGCAAAGATACAGGAAGATCTCCCGAAAAAAGAGGAAACTAAAAAATTTGACAAAACAAAAAAGGAAGAAGAAATTTTAATAAAGCCATTAAAAGAAAAGAAAAAATTAATTGCTCCTGCAAAAAAAGAAGATCATTTAGAAGCAGAATTACGTGAGATTCAGGAAAAGTTAGATAGGCTTAATTCTCTGTAAAAAATATTTGTTTTAATTTAAAATTTGATATTCTTAAGTTTTTTAGTTAATTCTTCGGGCTCCCTATAGAATATAATCTTTTTTGCAATTCCTCTGAGGGTATTCGAAACCTCTGAATCATTCTTTGCAATAATTATAATTGGTTTATTTCTTGCACAAGCATAACCTGCCTCAATTCCTAAACCAACACCTTTCTCTGAAAATTCTACAACTAAAACATCTGATTCACTTATTAACTTAAATGTTAATTTCATTAATTCCTGTGAAGTAAATTTAATTGTCCCCCATTTTTCATAATCCCGAATCATTACGACAGTTTTAAAGCCAGCATTTCTTAAAGATTCTGAAACTTGTTCTATTAATTCTCTATTTTTGCAATCTTCGTGAAACTTAATAGCAAGGTATGCTTTCATAAAAAAGGAATAATTCTATAATTTAATAATATATCGTTTAGAAAACATCATTTATATCAGAAGTATATAATCAGAAAAATTTATATACTTGAACATATTAATAATCAAATGCAGAAAAGACAGAATATGTGTATGAATAGAAACATTTGTCTAGTCTTATCTGTAAAAATTCTCGGAGTCTTGTGCTAATTCAACACAGGGCCCAGACATTTCTTAACACTTAAAATTTTTAAATTCTCGGCCTTGTTTGTAATGCTATAAGATTTCTAGAGTAACTAAATCAAATGGAGCCTAAAATGACAGAAAGAAAAGTAGAAAGCGACCCACTTGTAGCAATAGCTACAAATGATGGAAGCCGAGACCCAAAAAGCCGTACTTCTCCTGAGGAAGAAGGAAAGTACAGAATCCAGGAAGATTCATATGGTAGTTGTGGTTTTTTTGGGGAATATCATGGTTTTAAAAGCATAAATCCCTAGCGATAAACTATTCTAAAATAGCTTTTATCCTTCGAACGCCTGCAGAAGAACTCTCTTCCTTAATAATTCTGAATCTTCCTAACTGCCCAGTATTAGTAACATGTGGGCCGGCGCATATCTCTTTGCTGATAATATCCTTAGGATCACATATAGTATAAACTGAAACATTATCTCCATATCTTTCATCAAATATTCCCATCGCGCCCCTAGCTTTTGCTTCCTTCAAAGGAATTTCTTCTCTTTTAACATCTAACTTTTTATCAATATTATCATTAACAATTTTCTCTATTTCTTTTATCTGCTCAGATGTTAATTTTTCCTTATGATTAAAATCAAACCTCAATCTTTCTGCATTAATATTACTCCCCCTCTGCTCAATATGCATGCCTAGCACCTGCCTAAGGCTAGCAAGAAGCATATGCGCCGCAGTATGTAATCTAGTTGTAGCCTCACTATTATCTGCAAGCCCTGATTTGAATGTTCCTGCGCTAGCTGTTCTTGATAAACTTTGATGTTTTGCCTGTTCTTGTTCATATTCGATAATATTAACCTCTAATTTCTTCTCTTTTGCAAGTTCTTGTGTCATTTCTATAGGAAAACCAAAGGATTGGTAAAGTAAGAATGCGTCTTTTCCAGATATTTGTCTTTTACTCTTAATCATCTTTTCAAACTCTCTTAATCCTGATTCTAATGTCAGTTTAAACCTATTTTCTTCCTCTCCTAATTCAGTTAGAATAAAATTTTTATTTTTATTAAGTTCAGGATAACTATCTTCAGAAGTTTTGATAATAACCTCTACAAGTTCAGTTGTAAAATTATCTTTCACTCCTAATTCTCGTCCAGATCTTATCGCTCTTCTTATCAATCTCCTCAAAACATAGCCCCTTTCAACATTGCTTGGCTTAACTCCTTCTGAAATAATAAAAACAGACGCTCTAATATGGTCTGCGATTATTCGAGCAAATTTATTTTCAGTTAGCTTTTTTTTGGAAGATAACTCTTCAATCTTTTTTATAACGGGCACGAATAATTCTGTTTCATAAACTGATTTCTTACCATTCAAAACAAGAAGCATTCTTTCAACACCCATGCCCGTATCCACGTTTTTCTGTTTTGCTAGATTATAATTTCCTTTTTCATCTTTTACGTACTGCATGAAAACATTATTCCAAATCTCGCAACCATCAAAAAACATTTCTGTATCAGGCCCACATGGTCCCGTATTTCCCGCAGGGCCCCACCAATTATCTTTTTTAGTCAAAAATTTTATCTTGCTATCTTTGATTCCAAGGCTTTTCCATATCTTCGCACTTTCTTCATCTTTAGGTGCATCTTTATCTCCTTCAAAACAGGTTACAAAAAATTTATCTAAAGAAATGCCCAGCTCTTTAGTCAAAAATTCATAACTCCATTCAACAGCTTCCTTTTTCCAATAATCCCCTAGACTCCAATTTCCGAGCATTTCAAAAAAAGTAAGATGAAAATCATCTCCAACTTCTTCAATATCTCCTGTTCTTATACATCTCTGAACATTGCAAAGTCGTTTCCCGGATGCATGTTTTTGTCCAAGAAGAAATGGAACAAGTGGATGCATTCCTGCTGTTGTAAATAGTACAGTAGGATCGTTTTCAGGAACAAGAGAAGAATTTGGTATCTCTTTATGTCCCTTGGATTTAAAAAAATCCAGATATTTTTTTACAAGTTCGTCACGTGTTATGCCTGTTTTTTTCATAAGCAAGTTAGTTAGTTTTTGTTTATTAAACTTTCCATTCAGAATTATTACTCTCTTTCAAGCGTTATATCTATCGTAGAAACATTAACCTTCTTCCCCTCTTTATTCTCAAACTCTTCACTATTTATCGCAATATTCTTAACCTTTATCTTTTCTTCCTTGAGGAACTTCTTTGCAGAAACTTCTGCAACATCAACTGCTCTAGAAATAAATTTTCCTCGCGCCTTAATAACAACTTCATTCTGCTTCTTTATTTGAAATTGAGTAACAACACCCGTAACATAATTCATAAATGGTTTTTCTCCAATGTAAATAATATTTACATCTTCTTTTTCTTCTTTATTGTTTCCGTTCTGTTTCTTTTCTTCACTCATGTTACTTGTATTTACTCTAATGGATTTATAACTTTTATCTCTTTCTTCTCTCGTTGCATTCTCTTTATTCTTGCAACATATCCTGCGATCATATTTCTAAGCCTCTTACTTGGCATAGAACTTCCAAGAACAAGTTTGTTATCATCAAACTTCTCAGTAAATCTTTCTGTTTCTTTTACGACTCCTCTTGCCGTTCTTTTCACTAATGCACTTTTTATTCTGCCCATGTTTATAGGTTTTGATGCTTTTTTGGATTTTTAAAGATTGCTATGGTCTGTTTGCGTATTTTCTTCAGGAAAAGATATTTTCTCTACCCCCGAAAGTTTCCTATACGCTTCTATTGTCTCTTTTGCTTTTTTATTAAGCTCACCTTTTGAAAAAACACAATAACTCATACCCAAGATAATAGATTTTTTATATGCCTTTATTAGATCATTATGGTCAATTTTTTTCTTATTGTATGCTACAGCAAGTAGAATATTATTGTTCATTCTTATTTTTGCAAAAACCTGCTTATTATCAAAGCTTTCAATTTTCTCAATTTCTATTCCTTTTTGAGCAAATAATTTTTTAACTTCGTTTAAGAAATCTTCTTTAATTTTAATCTTTCTTTGTTTTTTTGGCTTTGTTTGTTTTGTTATCTTTATAGTTGGTTGCTCTGTTATTGCCTCTTGCTTTTCTTCTGCTTCAACCTTTTCTTCTATCCTCGCTTCTTGTTTTTCTTCTTTCTTCACTTCGATCTCCTTTTTTTCTATTACTTCTTGCTTAATCTCAATTTTCTCAACATGTACCTTCCTCGTTTCTTCTTCATTAACAAGAAAATATCTCCAAAATAACCTTTCTCCTTTCTTAAAAGCAAATGCAAAATCTTTCAAAGATCTTAAAGCAACTCTTATAGCAGGATGTTGTTTTTCATCTTCAAGAATGCCATTCAATTTCAACAGTTCAAATGCCTCTCTCTCTTTTGGCGAAAGAAATTTAATAAAGTTTTCAAGTTTTTCTTCTTGACCAGGCAGAAAATAAAGTGGAGAACCTCCAACCTTCATGTGGCTAATTTTTATAATTCCTTCAGAAGCTAATTCGGAAAGAAAAGCCGATGCAAAAAGTGAGCTCATGTTTATTGCCTTAGCAATATGCACTGGTAAGCTCGGTCCTCTTGATTCAATTGTTCTTTTTATCTGCTCTTTTACCTCTTTTCCATTCATCTGTGTCATTGTAGTATAATCCTTTAAAGAACTTATAAACTTTTATATTATTACGCGTTACTAAATCTTATCCGGTTTTGCTTGAAGATTTTTTAAATCTTCTTCCAGTCTACTTCAAAATAAGTAATATCTTCTTCAGAATCGACAACAGCCAAAAGAAGCTTCTTATTAGTAGAATGACTAATTCTTGACTTGGCAGAAAAATCTCTCAAGTCAAGCGAAGATTTTTCAACAATATAAAGAAGATATTTTGCGTGTCCTTCTCTGTAAATATCCTTCTCGTAAACCCTAAAATCAACTCCAAACTTGAGACCCTCTTTTAAAACATAACCTTTATTCCTTAAATCTTTGAACACAACATATTTCTTTTTCATATCTTTTTTAAGAAGCTCATCGAAGTCAATCTTATTCTTACCAAAGATGACAATTATCTTACCTTCATCAAGAAGATAAAGAACCTCAAAAAGCGAATATAAAACCTTTCCACTTCTTAGCTCTCCAAATTTTCTTTGCTCCAAAAGAGCTATCGCTTCTTTTTTGTTTGAAAAAAACGAGTTTCCGACTTTGTAAACTTCAAATTTTGTCATAAAATCTCAAGTTAAGAAAACTATTTAAACCTACTCTCCATTAACACCCTATGGAAAGACTAACGCAACAAATTTTGGTTCTAGTACTCGTGTTAGTCGTGGCTCTCTTATAAGAGTCATTTTAAATTTCTAATTTTCTAAAATGACTCAACAAAACTATACCTATTCTGAACTCTATCTCTTCCTAGCTGGCTTTATATCGAATTTGTTTGAAAGGGGGCCAAAAATGTAAAATGGAAGATAGATATACAGGAACAAAAATTAACATAGAAGATTTAACAGCAGAGGAAAAATCAGGATTAACAAGATTCAAGTCAGGAGAACATTATGCTATTCCAGCAGGAACAAAGCACCAGATAGTTATCGAAAATGATTTCCCAATAGGCATAGCAACATCAAATAACGGAAGAAAAGGATTTAGAAATTATGATGACATAACAATTTATTTTTTATGCTGCGAAACTTCTGTAGGCATGAGGTTTGGAAAAGAAGCAATAAGAGAAAGCACCATCTTTTGCCAGCAAAAGTCTCAATAATTTTAAAAACACCGGATAACAAGATAAATAAGCAAATGGCAAATAAAAAGATAAAAACACAGAAAGCAGAATCAGTTGAAGAAGTCAAAATAGACTTTCCTGCCTTAGAAAAAAAGTGGCAGAAAGAATGGGAAAAAAGTAAAATATTTGAAGTCAAAGAAGACTCAAAAAAGAAAAAATATTATGTTCTAGAAATGTTTCCCTATCCTTCTGGAGCAGGACTTCATATGGGTCATGCTTTAAACTATACCATCGGAGATATTTTCGCGAGATTTAAAAGAATGAACGGTTTTAATGTTCTCTATCCTATGGGCTATGATGCTTTTGGCCTGCCTGCTGAAAATGCAGCCATAAAAGCAAAAGAACATCCCAAAAAATATACTGAAAATTCTATGAAGAATTTTGAAAAACAACAAAGAGAATTAGGGTTAAGCTATGACTGGACCAGGATAGTAAAAACATGTGATCCAGAGTATTATAAATGGAATCAATATTTCTTCCTCAAATTTTTGGAGAAAGGATTAGTATACAGAAAAAAATCAGCTGTTAATTGGTGTCCTAAATGCGATACTGTTCTTGCAAACGAGCAGGTTCATTCTGGAAAATGTTGGAGACATGAAGATACAGATGTAGAATTAAAACATTTAGAACAATGGTTCATAAAAACAACAGAATACTCCGAGGAACTTCTTGAAAAAGTAGATTCTCTAAAATGGCCTGAGAGAATAAAGATAATGCAAAAGAATTGGATGGGCAAGAGTTACGGAACAGAAATAAATTTTGAGATAAATAAGAAAGACTGGCCAATATTCACAACAAGACCCGATACTATCTACGGGGTAACATTCATGGTCATTTCAGCCCAGCACCCGAAACTTTTTGATATTGTAACAGACAAGCAAAAGAAAGAAGTTGAAAAATTCTTGAAAAAATTAAAAAGCGTAAGTGAAAAAGAGATGGAAGAAATGGAAAAAGATGGCGTTTTCACAGGCAGTTATGCTATTAATCCTTTAACAAAAGAAAAAGTTCCCGTCTGGGCAGGAAATTTTGTTGTTGCAGACTATGGAAGTGGAATGGTTATGGCTGTTCCCACCCATGATCAAAGAGATTTTGAATTTGCAAAAAAATACAAAATTCCGATTAAAATTGTAATTCAAAACAAGGAAAAAAATCTAGACGGGAAAAAAATGGCCCACGCTTATACAGAAGAAGGAACACTAGTTAATTCAGAAAAATTCAACGGCTTAAACAGCAAAAAAGCAATAGAAGAAATATCAAACTACATAGAAAAAAATAAATTAGGAAAGAAGACAGTAAATTATAAATTTAGAGATTGGCTTGTCTCAAGACAGAGATATTGGGGAACACCCATCCCAATAATTTATTGTGAAAAATGCGGCCCTGTTGCTGTACCTGAAAAAGATTTACCAGTTTTGCTTCCTGAAAAAGTTGAGTTTGGAAAAGGAAACCCCCTTGCAACAAATAAAGATTTTGTAAATGCAAAATGTCCTAAATGCGGAAAACCCGGAAGAAGAGAAACTGACACGATGGATACTTTCTTTGACAGCTCATGGTATTTCTTGAGAGATTGTGACAATAAAATATCAAACGAAGCTTTTGATAGAGATAAGGTAAAATACTGGATGCCTGTTGACCAATATATTGGTGGGGCAGAACATGCTTGCATGCACCTTATTTACGCACGATTTTTTACAAAAGCATTGAGAGATATGGGATTGCTAAATTTTGATGAGCCTTTTCCGAGTTTATTCAACCAGGGAATGTTGCATGGTACAGACGGAAATAAAATGTCAAAATCTCTTGGAAATGTTGTTAATCCTGGAGAGATAACAAAAAATTTCAGTGCAGATTCTCTTAGATTTAATTTAATGTCTCTTTCTTCTCCTGACAAAGATAGCTCGTGGAGCGATAACGGAATGGAATCTAGTTATAGGTTTATTAATAAAATATTTAATCTTTTCCAAAATATGAAGACAGGTGAATCATCTCCAAGAGCAGCGAGTAAAGTAAACAAAACCATAAAAGAATACAACGGGGATATAGAAAACTTTAGATATAATCTTGGAATAATAAAATTAAGAAGTTTATTTGAAGTCTTAAGTAATGAAAAAGAAATATCAAAAACTGATGCCGGAATCTTTCTCAAACTTATTCATCCAATCTGCCCACACATAACAGAAGAACTCTGGCACGAACTAGGGAATAAAACTTTCTTAAGCTTAGAATCATGGCCAAAATTTGATGAAAGCAAGATAAACGAAAATCTAGAGAAACAAGAAGAACAAATAGATAAATTAATTTCAGACATAAGAAATATCCTAAATATTTTAGAAACAAAGGGTGAAAAAAAGAAAGAAAAGATTAAAATTTTTGCTATCCCGAACGAGGTTGAGCTATATTCTTCTGCTAAGGAAAAGATAAAAAATATTTTTAATTTGGAAACTGAAATCTTATCTATAAAAGAAGCATCAAAAACAGGAAAGACAATAAAAGCTTCTCCAAACAAACCCGGAATATACATAGAATAAAAGCAAGGCTTATATACCATATTCTCCTTACTGATTTATAATATTTTATTTGAAAGGAGGTGAAAAATGGCAAAAAAAGTCACAAAACAAGTTTCTAAAGAAAGACATTGGGGTATATCAGTACTATCTATATTGGGGTATATCGGGGCGGTTGTAACAGTTATTTTGGGCCTAACAATGCTATTGGGTTCTTCGATTTTCTCCTCGTTAATCGGAAAAGCATTTCCACAGTTAGCAACATATGCTGATGCTGGAACAGTTCTGTTTATAGTTCTTGGAATAATCTTTATAGGAATGGCTGTTCTTGATTATTTCATTGCAAGAGGATTATGGAATGGTCAAAACTGGGCAAGAATTGTAGCAATAATCTGCTCTGCTTTAACGATTTTAGGTGCGTTATGGCCCTTCAGTCCAGTTAACTTAATTATAGGAATAGTTCTGGTATGGTATCTGGGATTCTATAAACCTGCAGTAAATTATTTCAAATAATCAATTTTTATTTTTTTTATTTTTTGTGTTTGCATTTAAGTTTCTTTTTAGAATATTCTAGAAATGCGGACACAAAATTATTTTTTCTTTCTATCTTTTAGAAGTATGTCCACTTTCTTCTTTATCTCTTCTATACTCTCTGCCATTTTTCTTATTTGTCTTGAAGAACGAATTTGAAAAAAAGTTCTTATTATAAGGAAAATAATATAAACAATAACAACAACGCCCAGAACTTTTGCTCCTTGCACAACGGCTGGCGGAAGACTATCGATAAGAGTTTTTAATATCTGGCTAGATAATTCTGGAGCATTAGAAGGAAGAGTTTGATTTAATATTTCTACAGCCATTTTTTATGTTTTATTTCTTTTTACTCAACTTCTCATATCTTCTGTTAACAAAAACTGCGAAGATAATAAATAATACTGCTACAATTAAAGCTACAATAAACTTTAATATATCTCCTGTCCCTTGCCATCCCCGAGCAAATCCATAAACAATAAGTGCAAGTCCTGCGAAAGAAACTCCTGCTGCGATATTTACTAGAGAAAATAGAAATAAACTTACAATAACTGCAATTATTCCTGCAACATTATTTATAACAAATAGATTTTTTCCATAAATCTTATCTGCTTCCATGAATGCTTTCGAGCAGTTATCCATTTCTTTCTGTTGTATATCCAGGGTAGTTTGCTTTTCTTTAACAAGGAGATTGCACTCTTTAACAGTCATATTATCACTACAAATAGTGCTATCATAAACAGCAACAGGCTTATCATAATAAGTAGTATTGCAAAAATCTTCATAAACCGGAGCCTTATAGAAAACTTGTGTGCCAAGCATGACTACTATAAATATAATTATAGCAATTCCGATTCCAAAAACAAGATTCATTACTTTTACCATTTTTAATTTTATTTTCCTCTTTTGCTTAGTTTGTATAAGCAAACAAGGTTTAAAAATCCTTTTTCGTTATGTTTGCTATGGCTGGGTAGTTCAACGGTGGAATGCCGCTCTCATAAGGCGGAGGTCGAGGGTTCAACTCCCCCTCCAGCCATTTAAAGTATTAAGTCTAACAAATTTCTGTTCTTGAGAGGGTATACCCTTAATTTTTCTTTTATATTCAGTTTCATATTTCATAAAATTCAAAAACTTTTCCTCATATTTAGGATTAGCGAATCCAATTGTCTCTTGAAAAAGCAACAAATTTTTAAGACCATTAAATTGGAATCTATATTGTTGTTGAACATTATAAAGAGAATTTACATTTTTTCTTTTTGCTAAATAAAAAGCACCATTCATACCCATAGAAACTAAAAATTCATGAATTTGTTCTATTAAAGTTTTAGAGATACTATTTGCTTCTACCCTAGGATAATATTTATTGGGGTTTTTAGTTAGAACTAGACTTCCATCTGTAGCCATAAATCCGGCAACAACATATTTAACAAGATTGTTATTATAGAAATATTTTGGAATAAATATGCTTGGTCCTTTCTTCCCGACAGGAAAACCATAGGATTTGATTCTATCAAATAGATTTTTATCTAGAAAATTAATTTCAATCGCCCCACAATATTTTCTTTCTTTTATTGTAACAGATTTTCTGCCAAAAGATTTAAACAAAGGTACGAGAATATTCTCAAAAAAAGTTCTATCATCTCTTAAACTTCCAGTAATACAAATAATAAATAATTCTCTAATTTTTCCAGACTTTCTTTTTGTTTCACAATAAGACAAACAACCATCGCCGAGCATTATCCCATAAAAAAGTGCAAACTTTTCTTCATCATTTAGAGAATTAAATTTAAAAGTGTCTATATAAATTTAAAGAATAGGAACTATATATGGTTTACGCTCATGAAGCGAACCATTAGATTACTTTATCTTTAACCCATCTCCCTTTTTTCTAGGAATAATATGAAAATGAATATGCATCACAAATTGTCCTGCAGAAGAAAAGTTATTCTGAACTAAATTAAATCCCTCTGCTTTTCCTTCTTTGATTAATCTAAGCCCCTGCTTCTTGGCTAGACTTACAAGCTCTGTTCCCAAACTTGGGGGCATATCTAGAATGGTTACATAATGCTTCTTTGTGAGAATAAGGCAATGCCCTTTTGCAAGTGGTTGAGCATCATTCATAATCCAGAAATTATCATCTTCATAAATCTTCGAACACGGAATCTCTCCGTTTATAATCTTACAAAAAACACAATCTTCTTTTTTAGCCATGATTTAATATTTTATTTTCTATTTATAAAGTTATTCCAACAGCAGCAAGGCCATCATAATCAAAATTCCAAAGACAAAAGCGATTATCTGCCCTATTGAAACCCAAATTCTTGTCTCCTTATGAAGTTCTGGAATCAAATCACTTCCCGCAATGTATAAAAATCCACCAATGGCTAATGGGACAATAATCTGCTGAATATTAAAAATATAATTACCAAGAATTAACGCTACAATTGTTCCTATGACTGCTACAAGAGCAGTAAGAAAATTTAACATTATTGCCTTCCCTCTCTTAAATCCGCCATGAATTAAAACTCCAAAGTCTCCAATTTCCTGTGGTATTTCATGAAGTACAACTGCAAAAGTTGTAGCAATTCCAACAGGAATACTTGCTAAATAACTTCCGGCAATAATAAGCCCATCTATAAAATTATGCAAAGAATCTCCAACAAGATTCATATAAGCAAATGGATGAACATGTGTTTTAGTTATAGGCATATGACAATGTTGCCAATGAACAAACTTTTCCAAAATAAAAAATATTAATATTCCTGCAAGAATATAAATTGCGCTTAGAACTCCAAATCCTCCATTATCAATAACTTCTGGAAGAAGATGTATGAATGCGTCTCCGAAAAGTGCACCTGCAGAAAAGCTAATGAGATAAATAAGTATTTTCTTCAATTTGGCAATATTCATTCCAAGTGTGAATACTCCGATGAGAGATATGAGACTAACAATAAAAACACTTACAAGAGAATATAACCATATTTGGTTCATAAGAATTAAAAACTAAACTTGTTTATAAATCTTAAGGGCGCATGTTCTAAAGGCATGATTCATCCATGGCATGGATGAGGTTCGGGTTCAATTCCCGATGCGTCCATAATTAATATCTTACATTTCCCCAAATCCAACCATCACTTAAAAGCGGTTCAGAATGAGAAACAGAATAATCTAGAAAAATTTGACAAAGCTCTCTTTCAACTAATTCACATCTTTCTAGAAAATCCGGATGATTAAGATTCCAATGTTTATTCAAAAAGGAAGCTTCTTTTAGAAGCCTATCTGAAATTGCAATTCCTGGAAAAGAAGAGTCTAATTGACGGAAAGAAATAAATTGTAAATCATTGGCTTCTAATCTCAACAAAGTTTCTCTCGGCAAATTAGCGATACTTTTTCCAGCTAATCTTGCTTCCCTGGCTTCTTTGAAAGCCATAACTCTTTGAGCAGTAACATAAAGATAATAATCATCGCGCATACAGCCTTAAAAAATAAAGGGTATAAAAGGATTATTGTAATAAAAAATTATTCTTCTTTAATTCTCGTCTCTACCAACTTCTCCAACTTCAAAACATCCTCACCTTCTATGACTCTTCTTACAACTTCTCTAAGTTCAGCAATCTTCACTCTTATCTGCTTAGTCGTATCTCTATCCCGATAGAAAAATTTAAATAGTTCTTACTCTTGTTTATTTAATGAGGATAGATAAAGATTTCGTTAAAGGTGTTAGCTATTATATCGGCGATGGTAGAATGAAAGCACCAAGAAGTTTATCAACTGCAAATCAGAATGAAAAAGTTATTAAATTTTTTCTTGAATGGTTAAAAGAATACTTTAAATTTCAATTGAAAGATATAAAAATTAAAATTAAAACCTCTGATCCCAACTATAATGAAGAAAAATTAAAAAGAGAGTTTAGTAAAAAATTGGGAATAGGAAAACAGTTTATTCACTCTGTATCTCTAAAAGAAAAGTCAAAACCCCACCATCACACCGTAATAGATATTTGGGCTAATAATGCAAAAGCTAAAAGAGAATTCGATAGTTTAATTTCAGTAGTTAAAGAAAAATGTCTGGAAAATCGGGGTCTTGCAATCGAATATGTAAAAGGGATTATGGCTGCTGAAGGCTCTCCAAAATATAATATTAGAAGTAGAAGTAGAAGTGTTCATCTTAAAATGAAAAATGAACAAGAAATAAAATATCTGGGGAAATTACTAAATGAAGTAATTGGAATAAAATCGAGTATCTTAAGAGTAAAAAATGAAGAAGGCATGTGGCTTATAACCATATCGGGATTTTATGAAATGAATAAACTACAAGAATTAGACATATTTGAAATAGAAAGCAAAAAGAGAGAAAAATTAAGAGGAATTACTGGGAGTTATAAACATGCCCAAGTTAAAAAAGGAGATGTAGATAGATTTTATATGGAAAAATTAGAATTTTTTAATAAAAAACTAAAAAAGTTTTTAACAGCTCCAGAATTAGCAAAATTAATAGGGAGGGATCGAACAAGAATAATTAATGTTTTAAGAAGTTTGGAGAAAAAGGGGTTAATAATTGGAAATCGAAAAAAGTCATTAGGGAGGGCTTTTGAGTTTAGTATTAAAGATTAATCTTTTTTACGAGTATTAACTCTCTTACCAAATTTAAATAAATCCTCGCCATTTATTACAGATCTAATTATTTCTCTTAAATTCTCAATTTTTACCTTAACTTGCTCAGCATTATCTCTCCATCTAATCGTCACGCTTTTATCCTTCAAACTGTCTTCATCCACAGTTATGCAAATAGGCGTTCCAATCTCATCATTCCGGGCATATCTTCTCCCAAGACTTCCGCTTTTATCATAAGCAATATTCCACTCTTTTCTCAAATCTTTAACAATATCCTCTGATATTCTTTCATATTCTTCTCCTTTTATTATTGGGAAGACTGCAGCCTTAACCGGCGCAAGCTTTGCAGGAATTTTTAATATAATATTTTGCCTTTTCTCATCAAAGTTATATGCTTTCGTGAGAACCGCAAGAAAGACTCTTTCCATTCCAAAAGTAGGTTCAATAACTTTCGGAATAAGTTTATTTTTATATTTTTCATCAAATATCTCCATCTTTTCTCCACTTTCTTTAGCATGCTGTGTTAAATCATATTGTCCTCGATTTGCTATTCCCCCGATCTCCAAACTTCCAAAAGAATATTCATAATCCAAATCAAAAGTAGCAGAACTATAGTGTGCAAGCTCCTCTTTTTTATGCTCTCTTATTTTTATTTCAGTCAAACCAATAGAATTAAACCATAAAACTTGTTCTGCAAGCCAATAAGCATGCCATTCTTCAAGTCTATTTTCCTTTAGCATATTTCCTATTGTAGTACTTTTAAGTTCTGTTTTTCCTTCAATCTGTGTTTCTGCGTCTAAAAGTTTAATCTTCAAATTCAGGTGTTTATCTTCAAGTAAGACGCATTTTTTTTCTTCAGGATTAATGAAAAATTCAAACTCGCCAATATGAAACTCTCTACTTCTAAATAAAAAGTCCCTGGGCGCAATCTCATTTCTAAAGCACTTTCCAATTTGTGCGATTCCAAAGGGAAGCTGTTTTCTTGACGTTTGCTGTACTAATCTAAAATCCATAAACATTCCCTGGGCAGTTTCTCCCCTAAGATAAGCATCAGCAGCATCAAGTGCTCCAACTCTTGTCTTGAACATTAAGTTAAATTCGCCTTTAACATCATAATCTCCGCCACATGAACATTTTACTTTTCCAATTTCGCTTTTATCTATCTTTGTTGCCATTTTGCATTTTTTGCATACAACCGCAACATCATTAAAATTAGCTATGTGACCCGATGCTTTCCAAGTTCTAGGATGTGAAATAATACTTGCGTCTATCCCAACCATATTTTCTTTCTGGTGGACAAAATAATTCCACCATTCCTTTTTTATGTTATTAAAAAGTTCAATGCCCATTGACCCAAAATCCCAAAATCCTGAAAAGCCACCATAAATATCACTTGAACGAAAGATAAAACCCTCTCTTTTACAGAAGTTTGCAAGTTCATCAATGCTTATTTTAGTCTTTTCCTTAGTAATTATTGTTTCTTTTTTTTCTTCAGTCATATTTTCTTTATTTATTTCCTCATTTTTAATCTTTTCTCTATTTTTCAAAAATTCTCTGGCCTTTTTCTCTGCTTTCTTCTTATTCTTGCCCAGATAGGCAAGAGTTATCGCCCTGATCTTACCATTGTCTCTTCTACTCTCTCTAAGATAATAATACTCTCCGCCATTAATCTTTTTCTTAACGATAAAAGCCATATTATATTAACCACTACAAGAAACTATTTAAACTTTATCTTGAACACTACAAAACTAAAACAAAAGTCTTAAATAATCTTCTATCCTAGATAAATTAGCATTTTTTGATGAAAGGAGGTAAAAAGAAAAAAGTGGTAAACCAAAAAATAAGCAAAAATAGAGTAGGACTGGCTGTCGGTCTTTTTGTAGCTATTATTCATGCTATTTGGGCATTAGTAGTCGCCATAGCTCCGGCAGCAATGCAAAAAAGTTTAGACTGGATATTTCCAATGCATTTCATTAATAATGTATTTAGAGTAATAGATTTCAATTTAGCTAATGCTATAATCTTGGTATTAATGGCATTCGTAGGCGGTTACATATTTGGCTGGCTTTTCGCAGTAATCTGGGATTGGCTTGTTCTAAAGAAAGTCAAATAATTTTTGGGGTTTTAATTTTTATTATTTCTATTTTTCTTTTATCTTTTTTACTTCATAAACCAAGACTTCCACATTTTTTTCTTTCCAAGCATTAATATTCAATCCTGCCTTAAGACATAGACTTCCAAGAAACTCTTCTTTATCAGAAATTTCTTCCCAAACCTGCGGAAGATATGTAGCAGAATTCCAACCTTTTTTTATTATTACTCCTTTTTTCCATATTTTTTTCTTAAGTTCTTCGATATTTGTAAAAGAAATCTTCCCGGGTATAGAAAGAACAGAAACTTCTATTTTTATCTTCTTTAATTCTCCAGAAGTCAGTTCAGGAAAACGGGAATCATTAAAAGCAGCATTAATAGAATTTTCCACAACGTCTTTCCATAATTCTTGCCTTGCTTCAAGACTTCCAACACATCCCCTTAGTTCTCCATTTTTGGTAAGCGTTACAAAGCAGGCTTTTTCTTCTGAATATTTTTTCTTTATATCCTCACTTACATTGGGCTCTTTTCCATTAAAATATGCCTCAAGCGTTTCTCTCGCGAGTTTTAATAATTCTTTCATTATATGTTTCCTAGATAAACATATTTTAAATATTTTTTTCCAATCTTCTCTGCCTGTTTCAATGTCTCAACAGGCGTTATCTCTTTATCTTTCATCTTATACATGGGAAAAAATCTCGAAATATGCCAGGGAATATTCTTGTCCATAGAAGAAATGAATTTCGCAATCTTTTCTAATTCAACAGAGGAATCATTTAAGCCAGGAATAACGAGTGTTGTAATCTCAACATGAATTCCTGCATCATGAAACCATTTAATATTCTCAAGAACATATTCAAGTTTTGCACCGCAAAACTTTTTATAAGTCTTCTCATTAAAACTCTTTAAATCAATGTTCACCGCATCAATATACTCTTTAATAAAATCAAAACTTTCTTTAGAAAAATATCCATTTGTAACAAGAATATTTTTCAGTCCTTTCTTTTTCGCAAAAACTGCACAGTCCTTAATAAACTCCACAAATATCGCTGGTTCGTTGTAAGTATAAGCTATACTTTCACATCCTGTCTTAATAGCCATTTCAACAACTTTCTCAGCAGAAATATCTTCTCCAAATATTTTTCCTTCTTTACTTGCCTGACTTATATCAAAATTTTGACACCATTCACATTTAAAGTTACATCCAACTGTTCCAATTGAAAAAGCCTTGCTGCCAGGAAGAAAATGATAAAGCGGCTTTTTCTCAATAGGATCAACATTCATAGAAGCAACTTTTCCATAAACAAGAAGGAAAAGTTTTCCATTAATATTTCTTCTTACACCACATATTCCTGTCTTTCCTTCAGATATTAGACATTTATACGAGCATGCAAAACATCTAACATTCTTTTTTTCTTTTTTATATAAAATACATTCTTTCATCTTTCATCTAAAAATTCTAAAATAATATCTGAAACTTTTTTTCCCTTATTCTTTCCGAAACTAATGGTCTTGTCTGCGCAAAAAGAATCATGACCAAAACGAGGGATATTTATATTTTTTATATTCTTACCAATCATTTTAATTCCTCCTTCTACCGGTGAAAGAACTTTAGCAGAAATTTTAGCAAATTCATCTGCTTTAGAAAAAAAACTAATTGTTTTGAGCTTGCGAGGTTTATGATTCGTGTTTTCTATTACGGGACATATTAAAAATAGTTTATTAATTGATTTTTCGTCTACATTTTTTAAAGCTTCAAGAGCTATTTCTCCACCCATACTAATTCCCACGATAATAATTTTATGATTACCCTTATACTTTTTAATTAACCTTCTTAATTTTCTAACTGCAAGCCAACGAGACATGGGGAAGACATTCCTGCCCCAATGAAGCCAAATTGCATTTCGATTAATATTTCTTAATTTATGGGCGTAGCTTTGAGCATAATTATAATAAATTGGTTCGCGATTATTTAATAGCCTATAACTTGACACAATAAATCTCTGGATTGGTTTTATTCTGGATTTAATATATCTGGGCCCGGGTATAACAATTACTATTTCTCGTTTACTCTTTTTTATCATAGAAACCTCAAGAAACCAATGTTCATAAATATAACTACAACAATAAATAAGAAATCTAGTGCACCACGACCTCTTTAACCTTTAAACCATATTTTTTCTCAAGTTCTTTAACCTTCATTCTTACTCCCGAAACATACTCTTCATAATTCTCAATCATATTTTCAAAATCCCCTATTTTTTCTGGAAACTCTTTCCTAATAAATGGAAGCAACCTATCTAAAGTACTCTTTCTTATGTTCAATAACTCTACCCAAACATATTCTACTTTTGCCTCTTTCATTTTCTTGAATACTTCATCAAGATTAACAAGTCCGGGCATAACAGGAGAGATAAAACCATATGTTCTAATTCCTAACTCGTGTGCTTCTTTAAGTGTCTTTAATCTCTCGCTAGGACTAGAAGCATTAGGCTCTATTTTTTCTGCAGTTTTATCATCTAAAATTCCCAAAGACAAACCCAACATCAAATTTTTTCCAAATTTCTTGATTAAATCGAAATCTCTCTTGACCAAGGAAGATTTTGTCAGAATTTCTATGTTGAATTTATCTTTAAATTCTGGTTTAGAAAGTACTTCTAATATTTTTCTCGTTAATTTATACTTTTCTTCAATTGGCTGATAACAATCGCAAACACTTGAAAGCCAAATATTTCCGGGTTTAGCCTTTCTAAGTTCTTTCTCAAGTAATTCAACACAATTAGCTTTAACATAAACAAATTCTCCCCATTCTTCTTTTATATCCTGAAATCTTTTTATAAAAACAGCATAACAATATTTACATCCATGGCTGCAGCCAGTATATGGATTAATAACATAGTCTGTAAGCTTGCTTTTAGTCAAGCAAGATTTTGCTTTTATTTCTTTGATTATCATAAGAACTTTAATAAACTTTAATTCATATATCTTGTTATGTCAAACTGGTATACTCAAGATAAGCAAGAACTAAATACTCTACTGGAAAAACTCCTAAACCAAAAAATAGATATCAAACAAAAAGAAGTTCATGGCATTATCGTCCCTCATGCGGGCTATGAATTCTCAGGAGAGATTGCAGGAAAAGCTTATTCTCTATTAAAACAAAATAAAAATAAAAAAGCAATTATTCTTTCTCCAAGCCACTATATTTCCCTTAATGGCGCAACAAGCCACAATGAATCAGAATGGATAACTGCCCTTGGAAAGATAAAAGTCAACCAACAAGGTTTCCCAAAGCAGAACATAAGTCAGGAACATGCTATTGATAATCAAATCCCTTTCTTGCAAAAATTAGGTTTCAACGAGATTCTTCCTCTTGTCATAGGGGAAATAAATCAAGAACAAGCAAAACAAATTGCTGAAAAGCTAATAAAACTCGGTGGAATTTTGATAATCTCAACAGATCTTTCGCATTTTTTAAGCTATGAAGAAGCAAAAAAGAAAGATAAAGATACCATAAAAGTGATAGAAAAATTAGATTCAGAAAAAATTGATGAACATTCTGCTTGTGGCATCTATCCTCTTTTAGTTTTAATGGAATTATGCAAGATAAAAAAGTTCAAACCCCAACTAATTGAATATAAAAATTCCGGGGATTTTACTGGAGATAAAGATAACGTTGTTGGTTATGCGAGCTTTAGCTTTTAGGTAGCCTAAAAAATAGTATAAAAAAGCTGAAGCGAGTATTCTATGGTCTTTTAGTCAAATGTATTCTTGCTTATTTACAACCGGGTTAGCATACATCTTTAAGAATAATTCCTTTAAATGACTAGGAACTTTTTGATATCTTTTAAAGAATTTTTCTTCATGCTCGTTGCGGGGTTTGGTATTAGGATCTTTAAATAAAAGTTCCCAAGCAAAATAATTTGAAGGCCATGGCCGATAATTTGTAATTATCTGTTTATCAATCTCTTTGACTAATCCTTGTTTTGAATCAATTTGCTCGATTTGCGTTCCAAATTCTAAATGCACCCTGCCCTTATAACCAAAAATCCCTTTTCTCATACTCAAAAAATCTTCTAAAAACCATTTTTTATGTTTCCCCCTTGTTTTTTTATCAAAAACTTCTTGTGCCTTTTTAACATCCAATGGATCATACTCATAAGAGATTGAAACAGGAAGAATATTCATTCTAAGAAGAGTCTCTATCAAAGATTTATCTTTATCTTTTCCAGCATAAGACAACATTTTTATCAAAGCAGAATTAGTAGAATCATTTCCGTCCTTTGCTCTACCTTCACTTTGAGCCATCCAGATAGATCCATCATAAACAATGTAATCATAAATAAATCTTGATTGGAGATTCATTGCATTAATCTTTTCAGATTTTCCATTCATGCCTCTTTTAACAACAAAAATTTTGTTTAATTTCATCAAATCCTTAACTGGACCAATATTAAGAAGATTTATTCCTGTAGCGATAGCAGTGGTTTTATAGCTCTCAACCTTTAAGGCATAATTAATCAGAGTAGGATCCATAACAATATCTCTATGGTTTGAAATGAAGAGATAATTTTTATCTCTTGAAACATTTTCTAGTCCTGAATAAGTTAAATTATCCGTCGTCCTCCTTATTAATCCACCTACCGGTTCTAATAAAAGTTGTTGAAAAGCATCTATACTCTTTACCCCCCTCAATGAATTTATTCTCTGATTTATTTCCCTTCTACCCCATTCTGGAAGTGCTGACTTAAGAGAGATTTTAAAAAGTGTACTAAAAATAATATTATTAAATAATCTTTCAACAACTTCTGGAACTTCTTCGTCCAAGTATGGCCTTATATCTTCAAACTCGTTTGTTTTTTGTTCTTCCATATTATATTATTATCTCAGAATAAGCTCTGAGGCGAGCAGTTTGGATTTGACTCTTTGTTCTAATCCAAATAGCAAACTGCGAGTTGCTGTTCACCTCTTTAAATCATAAGATTTTTGAATTTTTAAATATCTCGTTTCTCCATTTTAAGCATATTTCTTAGTTAGTTAAATGGAAACGTTCGCAAGCACAGGGGGAGAATCGAACTCCCGAAAATCTGCTCTGCAGGCAGACGCAGTACCATTGTGCCACCTGTGCATAATT
>Ga0247841_10001440_pt1 | contig 54011 bp, 41 predicted proteins | sample LaCruzMarch2015__2_FD_192410 | JGI IMG/M metagenome (GOLD analysis project Ga0247841, IMG submission 192410) | Freshwater microbial communities from meromictic Lake La Cruz, Castile-La Mancha, Spain - LaCruzMarch2015_18m | ecosystem: Environmental > Aquatic > Freshwater > Lake | place: Spain... | reverse complement strand
GTAGACATTAACCTACATCATAAGCTATAGACACTCAGATAATGATTTTTAAAACAAGATAATCACTAATAAACGAATTTCACGAATAGAATTCGGCATGGTTCATAATTAAGGTAACATTTTTTTTATTGGATATTCGGATAATTCAGATAATTCAATAATAACACAAGAAAATAGTGATACGGGAAGGACAAAGGTTAATATTACCAATACTGAATTTAGATTTAAGAGTTATGGCATTCCTTTTGTTACAATAACGGTAAAAAATGTTAGTAGTAATACTGTATATAATGTAGCCTGCAATGTTAACGCAAAAGATATAGACATTCAGAAAAAGAATTTTAAAAATGTAGGGGTAGGTCTTGCACCTACCCTTTATTTAATGGCAACCGCAAGGGATTGCCCCTACCCTTTATTTAATGGCAACCGCAAGGGATTGCCCCTACCCTTTATTTAATGGCAACCGCAAGGGATTGCCCCTACCCTTTATTTAATGGCAACCGCAAGGGATTGCCCCTACAAATTTTCAAAAACATTATCTGATTATCTATAGCTTTTAGTTTGACAATATAGCATCAGTGTTGTATAATCTTCGTAAGAGGTGATATTTATGGTACATTTTACTGAAGAAAAAACAAAAAGATACGAAAAATGGTATACCGTTAAAGACATAGCCAAAATGCTAAAAATACATGAAGAAAGTGTCAGAAGGGCAATACGGCAAGGAAGGCTGGAAAGCTCAAAGTTTGGGCGTGACCATAGAATAAGCCATGAATCTTTGATGGATTTCATTCAGAGTAAAAAATATAGAATTCACAGCCAATCTTCAAATGCACCAAAAGGGTCAGCAGAGGCAGTATTGGAAGTTTTTGGTAAATGGGCAGGTGACGATAGTGAAGACATTATCAATCTGATATACTCTACCAGATCAAAAGCGGAGTTTTAGTATGTATTTGCTTGACACAAACATCTGTATTCGACTGATGAGTGGTAATCCAGCTATACAACAGCGAGTGACAATGATTAAAGGAACTACAATCAATATAAGTGTAATTGTTGCTGGAGAACTCCTTTATGGTGCTTATAAATCTTCAAGAGTCACTGAAAATCTTAGCACAATATATACTCTCTTTGATGCGGTGAATGAAATTCACATTGTTGATAGTGAGACTATGAATATCTATGGTATGTTGAAAGCAGAATTAGTTGAGCGATTTGGTCCTAATGACAAAACGAAATTTCGTAACTTTAGGATTGAATCAATTGGCTTCATGGATAATGCTCTATGGATAGCATCTATAGCGATACAGCATAACTTAATACTGGTATCTGCTGATACAGATATTATGCGGTTGAATGGTATTGAAGGTCTAAAAATCGAAAACTGGTAATTTCAAGGGAAATGGTTCGTTTTTCATTAGGATTAAGGGAGAAAATAATGCCAATTGATTATCTTAGAAGTGGACAATACAAGGTCTTGAGTGATAGCGATCTTAACGAAATTCATTATGCAACACTGGAAGTTTTAGATGAGATCGGCATCAGAGTCGAATATAAGCCTGCACTTGAATTGATGCGGGATTATGGGTGCAGAGTGGATTTTGATAAGCGTATAGTCCAGATACCCGAATACGTACTTAAAAATGCACTGTCAAAAGCGCCATCACGATTTACATTATATGGGAAAAAACCAGAATTTGACGTAAAAGTGGATACTCAAGCGATCTACACCATTGGCGGATCGTCTGCGCTTTCGGTGCTTGATCTTGAGGGAAACAGACGACCTGCGACAAAACAAGACCTTTCAGACTTGACAAGGCTTCAGGATGCCCTTGAGAACCTTCACATCATGCACGCTATCGTCATACCTCAAGATATTGAGCAGGAGGGTTTCGACCGGATAATATTCTCTATTGTGATGAAGAACACTGGAAGAAACTATTATTCTCAAGGCATGGGTGCGCCGAGTATACGTGATCAGGTGGAGATGGCGTCTGTCATTCTCGGTAGTACAGAGGAAGTCAAGAGAAAACCGATATTTACGATTGTTGTATGCTTAACGAGTCCATTAGTTCAAGCCGGGATAAGAGTAGAAGAAATTATGGAGTCCGCAAGATATAATATTCCGCTTTATGTGGAGGCAGATGCACAGCCGGGTGCGACTACGCCTATTACACTTGCAGGCACGATGGTTGAGCAATCAGCAAACATACTTTGCGGGATAGCCCTGGCGCAAATGGTCAACCCTGGTACTCCCTGCATATATGCGATAGCATCGGGCATACTGGACATGGCAACGGCTAACTATTCCGGTGGTGCGCCAGAGACGACACTCCTTCATTCGGCAACCGCACAAGTGGCGCATTACTATAACCTTCCATTTCAAGGTGGAACAGGCATAGACGCTACCATCTCCGATGCACAGGCGGGTTACGAAAGGGCGTTGCAGGTTCTCGGTTGCGCTCTAAGTGGCGTCAACTTCATTCATCTTTCTGTTGGAATGATGGAGCAGATGCTAATGGCAAGCTATGAGCAGTGCGTTATTGATAACGAAATTCTGGGCGCTGCACTTCATATCGCAAAAGGAATTGAAGTGAATAGGGAAACTCTTGCTGTGGACGTTATAAAAGAAGTTGGACCCGGAGGTAATTTCCTCGCTCACGATCATACCCTGAAAAACTTTAGAAAAGTCAATTGGTTTCCCAAGATAACTAACCGTAAGAAGTGGGATGATTGGATGATTGACGGCGGAAAAGACATGCGACAGAGGGCAAACGAAAAAGCAAGTGAAATACTGACCAAGCACCATCCTCAATACCTTTCAGATGATATTGCTCAAGAAATAGACAAGATAGCTGAATCGGCACAAAGAACAGCGATTGAAAATGCCCGATCCGTTCTTTTGTAGCAAAAAAAATAACCGAGCGATAAATACTTATGGAGTAGCAAGATTTGGCTTATATATTTAACACAAGAAACAAGAAGGGGCGAAGCATTTGCCATTGTGAACTGATTATATAATCAGCGTTTATGAGGCAAATGCTTCGCCCCTACAGAAGACCCTATTTTATAACATATTACTAAAGTTTCGTTACTGGCTGTGTCTTGCGCAAAACAAGGTCCTGCTTATAGTCAAAACGGAAAGGAACTTTTTGATAAGCGGAAGTAGAAGTCTCTGGTTCCTTTTCTAGTACTATTATAAGCCACACTTTTTCTGCCTGTGAGCTTGGAGTAAAGAATGGGACAAAACCTTCTAATGTTTTACCTGCCGGAATTAGACTTTTTGGTCCCAAAATTGATTGTAGCAATATTTGAGGTGCATTTTCCATCCCATTTTTCGTTTTTAAATCCATAAGGCTTTTGGTTTTGAATCTGTAACTAAGTTCTTCAATAGTAGTAGGTACGTATTCATATTGGCGTTCATCGTAAAGTTTCGTTTCTTTAAAATTCATTACGACCCCTCTTGGAGTATCATTCTTTATACTGACATGGTAAACATCCGACTGCATTGACTGCGGCCATGTATCCAGATAATAGAATGGCGAACGCTGAGAAGACGTCGTGAATTTGTTGTCGAGTCTGGCTCTTGACCAGTGTTCCACGATTACAGTTACGCCTTCTTTTGTAAATGTAATGGCATTTGTGGATGGGTTAACTGTAGCTTCCTTATTAAGATCAGGCGTCGGCTTAATAGGGTCTTTTTTTGTATCAAAGCTGACCCCACCAGTAGCGCAAGCACAAAGATACATAGCCATTGCACACAACATTAAGCTCATAGTAAAGTATAGTAATCTACGCATAAACAAATCTCCTTTCTCTTTTGAGGCTGAAACTTTTGCAGTTGCTGGATACCATAAAAAATTGAAAATCTTTCAACATTGATGTCCATGTTTGCTTACAATCTAGTATAACATAGTTTGTAGTCAAATGCAAATACAAAATTGAAGATCCAAGCATAAACTTCTCGTCCGCAGAGAGATAACCACAAAGACACTAAGACACAAAGAAAACAGGATCATCGTTTTTAATCAGGAGAAACTATTGAAATCACACTATCATGTTTTTATCTTGACACCTGTTTTGAAAAGGAGTAAACTAAGCTTGAGTAGGTAAACTAAGCTTGAGTAGGTTAATAACCTCACGCATAAAAGCGGGGGCTTGCGTTGAAACTTAGACGCAAGTATATGATCAATTACAAATTGATATTTGTTCAAATGCAAACTGAGTTTGATCATATAACCTGTTTTGGTAGTTTTAGGGCAAGTTTTATTTTAGCTTGCGTCAAAACTATCGCCTACTTTTAACATTAAAAAGGAGAAAGACAATTCATCCACACGCATAAAAAGGTGACGGGTCACGGGTCACGGGTCACTTCCTAAATGCGGGGGTATCCTTGCCGAAACGAGAGATGAAATGTTGTTTTCTTTGATCGGAGGTGTGTTTCCATAGACAACGTAATATTTTCAGTTATTTTCTGCTTCATTGGTCTCGCTTTGGGATACCTCATACGTGAGCTTGTTGGAAGGGCAAAGAGGAATTCTGCGGAAATGCAGGCAAGAGAAATTCTAATTCGCTCCAATAAGGAAGCCGAAGACAAGAAACGAGAGAGCGAACTTCTTGTAAAAGATGAATTATATAAGCTTCGTTCTAGTTTTGAAAAAGAAACTCAGGAAAAGAGAGCCGAACTGCAAAAACTCGAAAGAAGGCTTATTGCAAAAGAAGAGAATATAGATAACAAGGTTGAGATCATAGACAAAAAGGAGCAGTTTATCAATGTTCAGGAACAAAAACAGATAGATAGAGAAAAGGCACTTGACGAACGCGAAAAGCAACTAAGCACACTAGAAAGTGAACAAAGGTCAATACTTTCGAAACTTTCTGGGCTTTCACCTCAACAGGCTAAAGAAGCGCTTATCATGCGTATGCGTGATGAAGCCAAGCAAGAGTCTGCAATGATGATCCGCAAGATTGAGGAACAGGCACTTGAAACCGCCGATAAACGTGCCAGAGATATTATAAGCCTTGCGATTCAAAGGTGTGCTGTAGATCACGTATCAGAGATTACTGTTACTGCTGTTTCTCTTCGTGATGATGAGATGAAAGGCAGGATCATAGGACGTGAGGGGCGGAACATCAGAGCATTAGAAGCCGCTACTGGTGTAGATTTGACAATTGACGACACCCCCGGAACAGTTTTCCTATCCGCATTCGATCCTGTAAGACGAGAGATTGCTAGAATTGCTCTCGAAAGGTTGATAGCAGATGGCAGGATACATACCGCAAGGATAGAGGAAGTCATAGAAAAAGCCAAAGAGGATTTTGCCGAAAAGGTTAGAGAAGAGGGGGAACAAGCCGCTCTTGACGTAAATGTTCATGGATTGCATATTGAAGAGATCAAATTGCTTGGAATGCTCAAATTCAGAACCAGCTATGGTCAGAATGCCTTACAGCACTCAAAAGAAGTCGCTTTGCTGATGGGTATGATGGCGGCAGAATTACACGAGAATGAGGCAGTGGCAAGACGTATTGGTTTACTCCACGATATTGGCAAGGCTGTAAACCACGAACATGAAGGTACTCATGCTCAGATAGGCTCTGAATTAGCACGAAAGTATCAGGAATCTGGTAACGTTATTCATGCTATTGAGGCACATCATGAAGATGGCGTAAAGCCTCATACTGTCCTTGCTATTCTGGTACTAGCGGCGGATAGCCTTTCCGCCGCTAGACCGGGCGCAAGACGTGAAACCCTTGAGCATTACGTAAAACGCCTGCAAAAACTTGAAGAGATTGCAGACTCTTTTAGCGGAGTTGGTAAAGCTTACGCTATTCAAGCTGGTCGTGAAATAAGGGTGATTGTTCAACATGATATCGTTGACGATTTTGGTGTGGGTCAACTGGCTAAAGATATTGCCAAAAAATTAATGGAAGACCTTCCACACCCATATCCGGGAATGATAAAAATAACTGCAATTCGTGAAACTCGTGCCATTGAATATGCAAAGTAACGTATTATATTAATGTAAGGACAGAACTAATGGTCAACCAGATTAATTTTAATATTTCCTAAATAATTAATCTGGTTGATCACTATGGTATTTATAAAAACTAATGTTTAGAATTCTTTTTATAGGTGACGTGATTGGACAACCGGGTAGATTGGCTATTACAAATATTCTGCCACGACTGAAGGAACAATATCAAGCGAATATTATAATAGCCAATGGTGAAAATCTCGCTGGTGGTCTTGGAATCACGCCAGAGACAGCCGGTGAATTGTTCTTATGCGGTGTTGACATTATTACCACCGGGAACCATGTCTGGGATAAAAAGGAAATACTGAATTATATGGGTATGGATAACAGGATAATCCGTCCAGCAAATTATCCCCAAGGCGTACCTGGTATGGGTTATACTTTTCATAAAGTATCGGTATCTCAAGAAGAAGTCACCGTTGCGGTACTCAATTTGTCTGGATGTGTTTTCATGCAACCGCTGGACAACCCGTTCAGAGTAGCAACGACTATCATACCAGTGCTTCGTGAAAGAACAAATGTAATTATCATTGACTTTCACGCAGAGGCAACGTCTGAAAAGATAGCGTTTGGCAGGTATCTGGATGGGAAAGTCAGCGCAATTATCGGTACGCATACACATGTCCAGACCGCCGATGAGACTATATTTCCAAACGGCACCGCTTACATCACTGACGTTGGAATGACAGGTCCAATAGACTCCGTGATCGGAATAAAAACAGAATCGGTTATCAATAAATTCTTGACACAGATGCCGGTAAAGTTCGAGGTGCCTAAAGGAGATGTCGTTGTATCAGCGGTTGTTATTGATATTGATCTTATTACTGGGAAATCAAAGTCAATAAAAAGGATTCAGGAAATTGTGACTACTCAGAAATAGGTCTGCTAATAACACTATCAAATTCCATTATAAAGCTAGTCTAATGTCCCTTTTTGAAACTCGTCACATTTACGAAATTAGTGAACTTACAAGGCTTATCAAGCTTCTCTTTGAAGAAAGCCTCATAAGTGAGGTATGGGTTCAAGGAGAAGTCTCCAACCTTAGCCGACCATTTTCTGGACATTTATACTTCAAACTCAAAGATAAAAATAGTCAGGTTGACTGCGTTATATTCAAGTCGCTGGCAGACAAACTGCGATTTGCGCCAGAGGATGGCATAAGCATAATTCTGCAAGGAAAACTCACTGTCTATGAGCCTAGAGGAACTTATCAAATAATCGGCAGTCGAGTTGAACCATTGGGAGTCGGTGCATTGCAACTGGCTTTTGAGCAGTTGAAGCAAAGACTTGATACAGAAGGGCTTTTTGATCCAGCGCATAAGAAACTGATACCTTTCATGCCACGAAAGATCGGTGTTATTACATCTGCCACAGGTGCGGCGATTAGGGATATACTAACGATTCTTAGAAGAAGATTTTATAACGTTCATATACTCATACATCCTGTTACTGTTCAAGGTGAAAGTGCCGCTAAGGAGATCGCAGGTGCTATTGACGCCATGAATAAAATTGGCGGGATTGACGTGCTGATCGTTGGTAGAGGTGGCGGTTCTATCGAGGATTTATGGGCGTTTAATGAGGAAGTGGTTGCACGCAGTATATACGCAAGCGATATTCCTGTTATATCTGCGGTTGGGCATGAGATTGATTTCACTATATCGGACTTTGTTGCTGATTACAGGGCGTCAACGCCATCCGCTGGCGCTGAAATGGTAATCCCCAATAAAGCTGATCTTATCAGGACGCTTGATAGCCTGAAAAATAGGCTATACCTAAGTATGTATAATCAGATGGAACTGATGCAAAGGCAATTAGAGACTAACCAACGCCGCTTAATGTCATCTGATGCTCGCAGTCGTATACAATTTTTTCAACAAAATATAGATTATCTATTACAACGGGCTTATAACGTCCTGAGCAATTCTATCGAACGGAAAAAACGTATATTATCAGAATATCAGGGCAGGCTTTTGTATGCAGGCTTATCAAAGAAGGCTTCTGAAGTAAAAAATAAAGTCACAAATCTTCAGCAAAGATTATTAAATAGTAATCAACAAATAATTAATACAAAAAAAGAGCGATTTGGAATAGCATTATCAAAACTCAACAGCCTTAGCCCATTATCAACTCTGCAAAGAGGATACAGTTTGTGCAGGAAATATCCAGATATGGAAACAATAAGAGGTATCTCTAGTGTTTCTATTGGTGATGAAGTAGAAGTTGTTTTGAGAGACGGTGAATTTGTCTGTAAAGTTCAACAGGTAACTGCAAAAAATGAACTCCGATAGGAGTGGCATATTTATAGAAAATGAGACAAATAAATGATAAGCTCCGAAGGAGCGACATATAGCAATGGAGTTTATATATGACAGAAGAAATTAAGTTTGAGGATGCTTTGACAAGACTAGAAGAGATCGTTGAAAAGCTAGAGGAAGGTGATCTGCCTCTTGAAGAATCTTTGTCTGCCTTTGAAGAAGGAATCAAGTTATCGAGAGTATGCGCAAAATTGCTAAACGAGGCTGAAAGAAAAGTCGAGATACTTACCAAAGGTGAGGATGGACAGTTGATTGCTAAACCATTTGAGGAAGAATTGCCTGATGATGATGAGTCAGAATGAGACTCTGAGAGGGTGATATGGGATACGACGTACTTATTAAAGAACTGCTAACACGGAAAGAAAAAGTATATAATTATCTTAACTCAATCCGATTTCGGCGGATTTTTAGCCCTGAGCATATACACGACTCTGTTTACAGTTATCTGAAAAACGGTGGGAAGGCTCTTCGTCCATCTGTATTGCTTTTTGCATGTGGGGCAGTTGGTGGTAATGAGGATTATATGATCCCTGCGGCGTCTGCTGTTGAGATATTCCATACTTGGACTATTGTTCATGATGATATAATTGATAGAGATCATAAAAGGCGAGGTGGACCGACTGTTCACGAGGAGTTTCGCAAAAGGGCAATCGCTGAATTTGGGTACGACGAAGCTGACGCAAAGCATTATGGCATTTCCATAGCTATCCTTGCCGGAGATATGCAACAGGGATGGGCTGTTTCTATGCTGGCTGAACTTGCGCTGAATGATAGAATCAATCCTAAACTCGTACTTTATCTCATCGGGGATTTTGAGATGAGAGTTCAGGGTGAGCTCATAGAAGGGCAAGTATTGGATATTCAATATTCCAAGATACCGATAGAGGACTTAAGCGAAGATCAAATTATGAAAGTTATGTGGAAAAAAACGGGCGTCCTCTATGAGTTTTCTGGCAAGGCTGGTGCTATGCTTGGACTTAATACATTGGATAGTAAACATGAATTTGTAGATGCGATTTCTTCTTTTACTGGCAAGTGCGGTACAGCGTTCCAGTTACAGGATGATATTCTTGGAATTGTTGGAGACGAAGATAAACTTGGTAAACCTGTTGGATCAGATATCAGAGAAGGTAAACGGACTATAATATTTAGTCACTCATTTAAAAATGCTAATCAAATACAAAAAAACAAGCTGGCAAACGTAATCGGTGATCAGCAGGCATGCGAAAGTGACATTAAAGAAGCAAAGAGTCTACTTATGGAACTGGGAGGTATAGATTATACAAAAAAGCTTGCTAGATCATACGTGGAGGATGCAATTCCACACCTTGACGTAATTCCACAATCCAGATACAAAGACTTACTGCTTATGTGGGCAGAATATATGATAGAACGTAGATTCTAATGGATTCTAAGATTGAAGATTGAAAGATTATATTATCTAGTACGTAATCGTTAAAAATGCCATTTTGACATAGTATTTCAACGTTTTTCACAACCCCTTGACCCCCTTTGCTAAGTGGGAATGTTGATACGACTCGATTTATTCCCCCTTAAAAAAGGGGGCTAGGGGGTTGTTTTTGAAACGTTTATTATTTTTTAACGATTACAGTACCAATCTTCTAATTTTTAAATCTTCCAATCTTTAAATCTTAGAATCTTCCTTAGAGGGAGGGAATAATATTGTCGGTTCTAGAGCGTATAAACAATCCTGAAGACCTGAAAACATTAAAAATATTAGAGCTTCCAGAGCTGGCAAAGGAAGTTCGTCAGGCGATCATTTCAACGATATCAAAAACCGGTGGGCATATTGCGTCCAGTCTTGGAGTCGTTGAGTTAACGATAGCTCTGCTTCGCACTTTTGATCTGGACAAAGATAAGATCATCTGGGACGTTGGTCATCAGTGTTATGCGCATAAGATACTCACCGGAAGGCGTGAACTGTTCGATACTATACGGCAATGCTCTGGATTAAGCGGATTTCCAAAAATGTCGGAATGTGAGTACGATTGCTTTGGAACAGGACATGCAAGCACATCTATCTCTGCGGCAGTTGGTATGGCTCAAGCGAGAGACTTAAAAAATGAGAATTTCAATGTCATTTCTGTGATCGGTGATGGCTCACTGACTGGAGGAATGGCATTTGAAGCGCTGAACCATGCAGGGCATACTAAAACTAACATGATCGTGGTATTGAATGATAACGAACTATCTATTTCACCTACTATTGGGGGTTTCCTGCAAAGTATAGATAACTTGAGGACAAGTCCTGCTTATAACCGTTTCCGAAATGACGTTGCTGAACTCGTTAAAAGTTTTGGCAATCGTGCAACAAAACTTGTAAAAAAGCTTGATGAAAGTGCAAAGATACTGCTCGTAGACGGTATGATGTTTGAGTCGCTGGGTTTCCGATATTTTGGTCCCGTAGATGGTCATAATATTGATAACCTCGTTAGAACCTTTCAGAGAGTAAAAAATATTAAGGGACCGCTGATTGTTCACGTTATCACTCAGAAGGGAAAGGGATACGAATTTGCTGAAAGAGACCCTACCAGATTTCACAGCGCATCTCCCTTTGATCCGACAACTGGTAAAGAAATTAAAAAGAGTGGAAAAATCACTTATACTGACGCCTTTAGTGATGCTCTTGTAAAACTTGCGTCTAAGGATGACAGGGTCGTAGTTGTAACTGCGGCAATGCTTGATGGTACGGGTATCAAAGAATTTAAGAATAGATTCCCCAAGCGATGTTTTGACGTAGGTATCGCTGAACAACATGCAGTGACATTCTCAGCAGGACTTGCATCACAAGGAATGAAGCCGATCTTTGCTGTTTACTCGACATTCTTACAACGTGCCTACGATCAGGTGATACATGATGTATGTTTACAGAACCTTCCCGTAATTTTTGCTTTGGATAGGGCAGGGATCGTAGGTGCTGATGGACCGACGCATCACGGAACCTTTGACTTTGCATATATGAGACATATACCTAACATGGTTGTTATGGCTCCAAAGGACGAAGCTGAACTTCAACATCTTCTCAAAACTGCAGTAGATTGGAATGGACCAGTGTCTATTCGATACCCCAGAGGTGAAGGCGTCGGCGTTCCTCTTCCAGACGAACTTGTCTCTATACCAATAGGAAAGGCTGAGTTACTCAAAGATGGAACTGACGTGCTTCTATTGCCTATTGGCTCTATGGTCTATCCAGCGATTGAGGCTTCTGAAATACTAGAAAAAGATGGCATTTCATCTGCTGTCGTGAACCCAAGATTCGTCAAGCCTCTTGATATAGAGCTTTTATTGCCTTTAATAGCCCGAATCGGAAAGGTCGTCACTGTTGAGGAACATACTTTAGCCTGTGGGTTTGGGAGTGCTATCGCAGAAATGCTCACTGAATCTGGAGTTTCTGCTAATATCAGGCATATTGGGATTCCGGATCACTTCGTTGAACATGGCGATAGAAAGATACTTCTCAACAGATATGGTCTTACATCTCAAGGCATTGTTAATACAGTCATGGAAATGCTCGAAAATAATGAAAAGGTATTGCTCGAAAAGCAAATGGCAGGAAGCATTATATCGTAGAATCTATGTATTTTTACCAGATGCAGTCAAGACGTTTTTCTAAGATAATGAAGCTTGTAGTGATCAAGTGATATCACTATTTTTTTGAAAGGGGTAGGTATATTAGATAGCGATTTTCCCTTCGCTTTTTAGTATATCAATTGCAAAATGAATATAAAGAATTTATGGTTATTGGGTTTTTTTGTATTAATACTTGCCTTTGGTATGTTTGTTGGCAAAGTTAGTGCAATTATTACTAACATAGAGACAACTGACGCAGATGGTCAGTTCAATGGAAATGAATATGGTATTCATGGCGCCCAGATATTGCTGGAAGGCGATATTGGCGGATATTCGCATGTTAATATCGGTAATTTGACAATCACTCAAGGAGCGACTACGATCACTGTCATACAAGGTAGCGTCGAAACAGGTGGTAATGCGTTGACTGGTATAATGGCAACTAAAATTAATATTGGTGGAGAAGTTACTACCAACTCCGCCGGTGAATACGCCGTCACATTTATACTGCCATTTAATGCACCTCTTGGACTGGTTACATTCGGATTTAATGGTGGTATTGAGACTGTTCCGATTGCTCCAAATTTTGTCGTTCAGGCGGCTCCGCCTCCTTTTACCACTTCTCCAGACTCTGAGAACTGGGACATCAATGCAAATTATGATGATCAGGATGTGTTCAAAAACGGAGCTACAATCTCTTACGATATCACTATAGAATGGGCTGGTGACGGTGTATCATTTCTTACTATTCTAGGTGACTTTCGACAGATTGATAACTCTTTCGGAACGACAGATGGAAAACCCGGTGGACCAGCCATAGCAAATATGCCTCCTGTGAATACTGCACCTGCCAACTGGGATCAACTCATCGCTCTTGAAACTGCTGTCAAGAAGGCTATCTCCTCTGGCAAGCTGGTTATTGAAGATAGGGATGATGGTGATTACAGTGTGTCATACACTATCCCGTTGAACAACACAGCTAGTCCCGGTGTAAAGAATATTGCTTTATATGCGATAGATTATCCTTCCCGCTTTACAGTATCACAGATAAAAAATATCTATAAGAATGTATCCGCCTGGATTGGACTGACTGACTTAATGTTGTTTACTCACCTTAATATAAGGACTTGGTTGACTGGTGTAGATTATACAATTCCACCGAACGGTGATTTTGAAGATGATTATGAAGCATATCCAATTAATCTGAATAATTTCGGTATACGTGGCTCTGAAGTTACGCTAGCAGGAAATATTGGTGATAAAATACAAACAGATCTCGGCAAGTTAGTAGTTCAAAAACAGGATGGTTCATGGATTACGATCACTGCTGGCAGTATCATGGACGGTTATAATGGGTTAATGGGTTTGGATGGAACTACTATAACTAGCAACAGGATTATAACCAATAGTGATGGTAGATACCATGTCACGTTTAATTTACCGTTAAATATAATGACTGGCAATTTTGATGGTGTTTTAAATCCTCCAGGCGGAATTGATGCCTTCGAAAGCACCATAAGGTTTCAGACAGTTGCGGAGGGTGGCACTCTCAAAGGACAGGCTGAAAGTAGTATAACTTATATAGTTCAAATTCCCAACTTCAACAGGGTGTCAATCTTTCCTACAAGTGCAATCCGTAATGGGGATACTATCCAGATCGATCTTAATATGTGGGCAGCAGGTAAGGGGATAATGGATATTACTTTGCTCCCTGACTTTTCAAATGTTGACAGCGCATTCCATCCCCCAGCAAATGTATCAGATGATGGGCAAACGTATAATATTAATAACGCCCTTAGCGTTAAAAGTCTTATAAATGATGTACAGAAAGCAATATTAGATGGCAGAATGAATATAGATAGCAACAATGGTTACTATTATATAGAATACAGAATATCACCTGACGGAACCAATGTTACGGACTTAGGTCCGAAAACGGTAACTGTATATGCCATTGACTTCCCATCATTTCTGGATATGAAAAATATGGAGAATGTAATCACTAATGCAGGTTTGGTATTTCCTGATGCTCTCAACATTGTTTCATGGTACACGCCTTTATTGAATACTGAACCTGTCAATTTAAGCAACAGGGGACGAAATTTTGATTTTGCCATGCTCAATCCTTTTTCTAATCCTCCAAAGGCGACGTGGACTGATACGAATGGTAATGGGATGCTAGATGGAAACGAATGGACTACGGTTAACTACATCTACAAATCTGGAGGTAAGGTTTCTTTCATGGTACAAGTTAATCCACACGATCTGAGTAAAGATGAGTTACGCATGGTAGATATAGAAGATATAAGCGATACTTCTGTTGGGCAATCTTTATATGGTGTGAAATTAATATGTGACGTAAGTGCGCTACTTGATCCAAATAAAGTTGACCTATCACAGGACACAAATGGAAATGGTATCCCAGATGCGGGTGAATTTGTCGGTGTTTACGCTGGAAGGAGTGGGGATGATGACGATCTTGATGGGAGTGAAGATGATGAAGACAGCACTTTGAATGGATTTAATGAAGTATTCTTATTTACATTTAATTTCCCAATCACCACTTTTTTCAAGATTGACTCTGATAACCTGCCTATTAGATTTTTGATGACGGACAGTGCTGGCAATGAGGCATACCACAGCACATGGAGTGAAGTATATGATGTGAAAAACAAGCAATGGAATGATGTAGCATTAGCTAACTGGACGCGCAATAGTGAAGCTTTCAATCCTGCTTCTTATAATGGAAGAAACCCTGTATACGTAGATCAGCATTGTCGGGGTAATTCTACCGGCTTAACAGCGACAACACTTACAGATAGCAACGCTGAGTTTTGGCCCAATATACCCGGCATTTTAGCTGGTGCGGAGTTGAACCCTAACATAAGTCAGGAACAAGCCTACACAATAATTGATAATATTGGTAACGCTATAACTGTTCAAAACGCTATACCTCCAATAACCACTGTCGCACAAGTTGGCAACCCATATAGGATTGAAGGAGAGACTTTTTTCCAGGATAAAGGCTCACGAGCCTACCCGCCGAATCCTGCACAGGTGGACGTCACCAGTAACGGTTATAAAATCATCTACAACTGGGATAAGCCGTGGCGTATAGCAATAGAAGCAGGAAAACCAGAAATTGAAAAAATATCACCTATAAAATGTTACAATTCTGGTACGATTGCTCTAATAATAAATGGCTTTGGACTTAATCCCAATTCTCAGGTAAATTTGACAAAAACAGGCGAAGCAGATATTATCGCTACGAATGTTACAAGTCTGTCTAATGGAACTGGACTTAATGCAACTTTTGATCTGACAGATAAAACACCTGGTATTTGGAGTTTAACCATAATCGGTCCTGATAATTTGAATCTAACGCTTCCGGATTCATTAACCATCCTGGATGGAAAACAAATCCAGATTGCGGTTACAGACCCTGATTATGATGATATCGGGGCTGTTCTGAATTCAATGGGTTATGAATATATAGAGATTCAAGATGAGGATTTGGCTAACTACGAATATATTAAGCAGTTTAATGTTATCTTCATCAATTGCTCTAAAGATTGCGAAGAATTTGCACCCGAAGCAAAAGACAGCATAGAGCTTTTCGTAAAGGAAGGCGGTTGCGTCTACGCTTCTGACTGGGCTTTTATATACGTGGATACATCCTTCCCTGGTCACATTACTTTCCCACCGGATCCGTATATAGGCGAATATGATCTGTATGTTCAAGCTAATGTAACAGACGCAGGTTTAACCGATTATTTAGGCAAGTCAAACATGCAAATATATTATAATCTTGGCGGTTGGGTGCCAATTCAGGGAATCGCTCCGGATGTTAATGTCTACCTAAGAGGTACAACTGAAACAAAATCTTATCTTGCCACAACGGAATCGGTAGGTTTGGGAAGGCCCAAACCACCAGTTTCAAGAAATTTGTCATTTATGGCACAATCTAACCAGGTAGCGTCTACTATATCGGATATGCCAATCTGCGTATCATTCAATTACGGCAAGGGGAAAGTGTTATACACCACATTCCATAATGAAGCACAGGTTAGTGAAGATGAGCGTAAACTCCTAGAATATTTAATACTGATACCATATACTGGAAATCTTTCAACTGACCTTGCTAATGCAATGATGAATCTTGGCTATGGTGTTGAAAAAGAAAATCTGGGAACTATAGATAAAGGAGGAACATCAAACCCCCATGCCTTTAGCAATTCTAATGTTCAGAATCTTGCATTTGGAGTGAATTGGTCTGGTAGTATTTTGAAGTTATCAGTTTATAAACCAGATGGAACTTTATATAATGAAATTCAAGGGGATCCTCCTTTAATAATTAGTGTATCAAATGCAGAAGCTGGGGAATGGCATTACACCATCACAGGAGTTGACGTGCCAATTGATAACTATCCGTACGTAGCTCAAATAGGAACACCTGGTACGTTAGAATTGATACTTCTAAAATCTGGCTGGAACATGATCTCATTCCCCGGAACACCTGTTAATCCAGACCCATCATCACTGGTAACAGGTGACTCTAAGATAATATTACCACTATACAAATGGAATCCTGGGACGTTTAATTATGAGAAAGTAACACAGCTAAAGCTAGGTGAAGGCTACTGGATTTTGACTATGGCAGATGAGACACTGAAAGCCAACGTCAATTCAGCTTCCAGCTACACCGTAGATTTGAAAGCAGGATGGAATATGATAGGTAGTGTAAGCACGCAGGTAGACTTCTCTGACCCGCAGGATACGCCAGATAAATCTATTATTCCACCGCTATACTCATACAACCCAACTACCTTCGGCTACAAGGACAAGAATTCCATAGACCCATGCTTTGGTTATTGGGTACTTGCACTCAAAGACTGTCAGTTAAGGGTCGAGTCAAATACAGGCGCACCATCAAAGAATAATCCTTATGAGATTGTTGAACCAAAATGGATTGTACCTATCCAGATGCTTTCAGGCGCTGACGTTCTGAATGTGTCATTGGGGTTACATTCAGAAGCTAATGAAGGCTTTGATCCGAAGATGGATATAGCAATGCCTCCTAAGTTTGATTCAGGAAAGCAATCTTCTGATTTTGCGTTTGTCATAGACGACCGTATAGTCAATCGTCTTTCAAGAGATGTGAAGAAGTATACAAACACAGTAAGCTGGAAAGCACAGGCAAAGGTTCCAAGTTCAGGTTCAGAGCTAAAATGGGATATTTCATCATTACAGAATGACAAAGATATGGTGCTAGTGATGGATTCATCCGAGATAGATATGCGACAACAGAATAGCGTGAAGCTACCGGAGGGAGTTCACGTTATAAACATAACGCTCAAGGATAGGATACCCAAGCGTACGTCGTTGTTACAGAATTATCCCAACCCGTTTAATCCCGAAACGTGGATACCTTATGAGTTATCAGAATCAGGTAATGTAGTCGTCAGCATCTATGACGTGAGTGGTCGTCTAGTTAGGAAACTGGACTTAGGACATAAGGAAGCTGGAATGTATGTGAGTAAGGAAAAAGCGGTATATTGGGATGGCAGGAACGAAGTGGGAGAGAAAGCATCATCAGGCGTTTATTTCTATCAGATACAGTCAGGCAAGTTCTCTAAGGTGATGAAGCTGGTTGTGATCAAATGAGCGCCATGTCTAAAAAGTCTGAGAGAATTGATATTCTGCTTGTGCAAAACGGACAAGTATCCAGTCTTGAAATAGCGAAACAGCTTATCATGGCGGGAAATGTTATCGTCAATAATCAGATCGTAGATAAACCGGGGAAACTTATCGCTACTGATTCGAACATTGTCCTGAAACTGTCTGATTCATGCCCATTCGTCAGTCGTGGCGGACTGAAGCTCAAAAAGGCAATTGATGAATTCGCTATTAACGTAAATGGAAGGATAGCGTTAGACGTGGGTGCATCAACTGGCGGATTTACCGATTGCCTTCTCCAGAATGGTGCAAATTTTGTTTATACAGTAGATGTGGGATACGGTCTGCTTGATTGGAAGCTTCGGAACGATGAAAGAGTACGTGTAATAGAGAGAACAAATATAAGATATATTAAGTCTGAACAGTTTGATAAACTGATTGATCTTGCAACTATTGACGTTTCTTTCATCTCACTGGATAAAGTAGTGCCTGTTGTAGCTTCGTTACTTGTTGCACAAGGAGAAATACTGGCACTTGTAAAACCTCAATTTGAAGCGAGTAGAGAGTTAGTCAGCAAAGGTGGTGTTGTTAGAGACCCGAATGTACATCGAAAGGTTATTCAGAATGTATGCGATATGGCAATTAATACTGGACTCGTGGTTAAAGGGATAACCTACTCGCCAATCAAGGGTCCATCGGGCAATATAGAATATTTTTTGTGGCTTCAGAAAAATGAGGCTTTTGGTTTGGATAGTATTTCTGATACGATAGACCGGATCGTTTCTGAGGCTCATAACGCTGATTGGAAGATTAGAAAATTAGGAGAATTAAATGATCGAGATTATTGATTTACGAAGTGATACAGTGACAAAGCCAACGCAGAAAATGCGTGAAGCGATGATGAACGCAGTCGTCGGTGATGATTGTTACGGCGAAGACCCAACAGTAAATGAATTGGAAGAGCTTTCCGCTAAGAGAATAGGTAAGGAATCCGCAATGTACGTTCCTACTGGTACAATGGGGAATACGTCTGCATTAATGACGCACGTACGGCATGGAGATGCGGTAATAATGGAGCCTGACTGCCACATTTATTACTACGAACGCGGAAATGTTTCTGCTCTGGCAGGGGCATTGCCGATATTGATCGCAGGAGAGGGTGGATGTCCTGATTCTGAGGTTGTTGAGGATATGGTACAAAGAAATGGTAACCGTCCCAAAACAACCCTGATCTGCCTTGAGAACACACATAACCGAGCTTGTGGTCGTGCAATTCCTGTTGATAAAATGAAGTCTATCTACGAAATTTCACGGAAATATAACGTCCCCATTCATCTGGATGGCGCAAGGATATTCAATGCCGCAATTGCTCTTAACGTGGATGTTAAGGAGATCGCTGGATATACCGATTCGGTCATGTTCTGTCTTTCAAAAGGCTTAGGCGCCCCAGTGGGTTCAATTCTGGCTGGAACGGCTGAATTCATTAAAGAAGCTCGAAAAGCACGCAAGCGTCTAGGTGGATCAATGCGTCAGGCTGGTATAATTGCTTCGGCAGGAATAATCGCATTGCAGGAAATGACTGAACGACTTCGTGAGGATCACGAGAACGCAAAATTGCTGGCTGATGGGCTTGCAACAATCGAAAAAGTGAAAGAAGGGTTGGTAGTTGGCGAGACTAATATGGTCATGTTCAACACCAAAACTATTGAAATGAAAGCAGTTGATGTTGCTAAAGAATTGAATGACCGAAACGTGAAGGCGTCTGTCTATGGTCCATACACAATACGCCTTGTTACCCACAAGGACGTTGATCGGAATGATATAATTTATGTGATAGATGCTTTTAAGAATCTTGTTGTCAAACTTCCATAATGATTGAAGATTAGGAAATACTTGTATAATCTTGTATTTAATCTTGTAGCATAACGAATCTCCTTGACATATAAACACAAAGAGTTGTAATATTTGCATAAGTCTCTCATAGTACTAATCGTGATGAGACAGTAAAAATTTGAATCCGAATTTCATAAAATTTTTTTTGATACTGATACAACTTTTTCAGTAGCGGAGGCACTTATGGAAAACGTAAAGCTTTATCACGAAACCTATCGCCCACAATTCCACTTTACTGCTAAAAATAACTGGTTGAATGATCCGAATGGATTGATGTACTACAAAGGTGAGTATCACCTATTTTTCCAGCATAACCCATCAGGTATTGACTGGGGTAATATGACGTGGGGTCACGCTGTAAGTCCAGATATGATCCATTGGAAACAACTGGATAATGCGATTTATCCTGATGAACTGGGAACAATATTTTCTGGCTCTGGTGTTGTTGACTGGAACAATACTGCGGGATTCAAAAATGGCAATAAGGCAGTGATGGTGTGTATATATACGTCAGCAGGCGATCCTTTTACACAGAGCATTGCATACAGCAATGACAAAGGTAGAACATGGACGAAATATGCAAACAATCCTGTGCTTGGACATATAATTGGCAGTAACAGAGACCCAAAAGTCATAAGGCACGTTCCAACTGAAAAATGGATTATGGCTCTTTACCTTGATGGTATAGATTATGCGCTATTTTCATCACCCAATCTTAAAGAATGGACAAAAATATGTGATATAAAATTACCTGATACAGGTGAGTGTCCAGATATATTTGAGTTACCCGTTGATGGTGATCTAAATAATACAAAATGGGTTTTCTGGGGTGGTAATGGTAATCACTACATAGGAACATTTGACGGACAGACATTTACTCCCGAAAGTGAATTATTAAGAACTGAATTTGGCGCTAACTGCTATGCGGCACAGACGTGGAGCGACATCCCGAAATATGATGGCAGAAGAATTCAGATCGCATGGATGAGCGGAGGAAAATATCCCGATATGCCTTTTAATCAACAGATGTGTTTTCCTTGCAGACTGGAATTAAAAACCACACCTGACGGCATAAGAATGTTTCGCCAACCAGTGAGAGAGATTGAGAATATACACCAAAAAGAACATAACTGGAATAATAAAACAATAGAAACAGAAGAAGAATTGCTTTCAGGTGATTTATTTGACGTCAGAGCAGAATTTAAACTTGGAAAAGCAACTGAGTTCGGATTTGTAGTGCGAGGTGAAAAGGTGCAATACAATGTTGCAAACAATCAGCTTTCCTGTCTTGGAAAATCAGCTATACTGAAGCCAATCGGCAACAAAATCAAATTACAGATTCTTGTAGATCGCACTTCCATAGAGGTTTTCGGTAATGATGGACGAGTATCATTGAGTTCGTGCTTCCTGCCGAATCTGGATAATACAAATCTTGGCGTCTATGCTGATGGTGGTGATGCAAAAATTACTTCTCTGAATGTTTTTGAATTGCGTTCTGTCTGGGGTAACACTGAATTTTGAAATATGCTTGACAAATAATAAAAACTTGGTAATATATAATATCAAGTATTGGATGAATCTGATTCCAATTATGTTAAGTTTTTTGGTCATCATTATAGGATGGGCTTTGGGGTGTTTTTATCTTTTTCAAAGCCCTTCTTTGTTATCATTTGAAAGGAAGTGATTAGAAATAACGAGTCTTTTATATTATGTTAAACTTCACAATGCCTGATTTCAAACGGAGGTAATGAGAAATGAAAACTATAAGTGCAAAATCAGTTATAATATGCTTGAGCATAGTTTTTATGTGCCTTATTTTTACAGGACAAAGCACTGCCAAAGTTGACCTAACAAAAGCTGTGGCAATCTGGACTTTTGATGAAGGTAGTGGCAACGTAGTTAAAGATTCCTCTGGAAATGGTAGTGATGGTAAGTTTGTAAAAGAACCCAAATGGGTTAACGGTAAATTTGGCAACGCTTTGGAGTTCAGTGGCGCTGGTGATTACGTGGATTGTGGTAATGCCAAAAGCTTTGATATTACTGATGCGATTACGATTGTTGCATGGATAAACCCCGCCGACGAAGCTTTCACTCATCAAGATTTTGTTGGCAAGCCTTCTGCCTATATCTTGGGTCACATGGATCCACCCGGACCTACTCTTAGAAGCTACATCAACAATGGTGGCTGGTTTGGAGCTGATTTTTCAAAACCATATAAGGACTACGTAGGCAATTGGACTCATTTTGCATTTACTTATGATCTTTCCAAACTTAAAATTTATGTAAATGGTGTAGTAGACAAAGAAGTACCTGTTAGTGGGAAAATATCTGTGAACGCTAACCAAGTAGTGATAGCGCATAGTTGTGAATCACAGGGTTTTGCGGCATTTTTCAAAGGTATAATAGACGAGGTTGCGGTCTTCAACATAGCATTAAGTGAGACTGATATTAAGGAAATTATGAATACGAGTGTAAGTGGTAAGCTTGCAGTTTCTTCATCAGGTAAACTCGCTACCGCATGGGCTATAATCAAATCTCAATAGTTTAGGAGGTATAGGCATGGAACTTACATTGTATCTGGTTCTTGTTTGTCTTTCAGGCGTAGATAAAAACGTTCCACTTCTCGAAACAGCAGAAAGAATTATAGCGGTAAAAAATGGAGGGTACTTCCCTGTATTAATTAAATTGAAGGATGGAACAATTGGGGCTGTTGTTAGAGGCGGTGCACCTCACATCGGACTTAAAGGAAGATTGGATTGGGTACATTCAGGAGACGGTGGCAAAACGTGGTCTGAACCTTCGGTCATAGTTGACAGCGAATTCGATGACAGAAATCCTGCTCTTGGTCAAATGGCAGATGGCGCAATAATCATGGCTTACGCAGAGGCAAGCACCTATAACGAAAAAGGTGAATTCGATACAAGCGTAGGTGCTTATGACTTGTTTTACGTCATATCAGCCGACAATGGCAAAACTTGGTCAAAGAAAGCTCCATTTCCCAATATACCTATAAAAAATGGTTCTCCTTTCGGAAGGATTATACTCCTGCCAGATAATACGGCAATTATGCCCGTCTATGGTGGCTACGATAGTAACTACAAAGGCACAGTGAAAGTTCCAGAAAATACGAAAATTATATCTGGACTTTTGCGATCAACCGATAACGGTAGAACGTGGGGAGATTTTTCTATCATTTCGGCAACTAATCATAATGAGACAGCAATAGTATATTTACCAGATGGCAGACTTATAGCCATGATGCGTACCGAAAGTGATGGACGCCTTGAGCAATCAGAATCCACAGATAATGGCTATACGTGGAGCGAACCGAAGCCTATTACTCAACCGAGTCAGCATCCTGCGGATTTATACTTATTGAAGGATGGACGACTGCTTCTAGTCTATGGAAACCGAATAAAGCCTTATGGTGTCGGTGCTATGGTGAGCAATGATATGGGTAAGACTTGGGATATTGACAAAAGTATTATGGTAGCATGGACTTCGCTTCATACAGACTGTGGGTATCCAAGCGCTGTTCAACTGGATGATGGTGCAATTGTAGTGATGTATTACTCCGTAGGCACAAGTGACATATCAAATGATGAGATGGCAATAGTAGTAAAAGATCAAGCGGAAAACTTGATAAGCGATAAAACTGAATGGACACGAGTTGGTTCACTTGCTCAGACTCCAAAGCGTATCTCTGAAGAATATCCTCTTTCTGATCAAGAGAATAGAGGTAACTGGTTGAGATATGAACCCATGAACGATGAATTTGATGGCAATGATCTCGATACAAATAAATGGACGAGGAATATGTACTGGTGGAGAGGTCGTCAGCCAGCATTGTTTATGGAAAAGAACGTGACGGTAAGTGATGGCAAACTGCATTTGACTATGTGCAAAGAGCAGATACCAAAAGAGTTTGAACAGGATGGTTATCATGATTACTCGTCTGCGGCTTTACATACTAAAGATCGCACTTGCTATGGTTATTTTGAAGTTAAGGCAAAACCGATGAATTCAGCAGGATCAAGCTCATTCTGGTTTCAGATGGACGATAAACCTAACTGGGGAACGGAAATTGACGTATTCGAGATCGGTGGAAAAGCGAAAGACTACGAATACAAATATAATATGAATCTTCACGTAACCCAGACGCCAGAAGAAAAAAAGCACTGGAACATCGGTGGAGTATGGGTTGCCCCGTGGCGTTTTGCTGATGATTATCACGTATATGGATTTGAATGGGATAAGGATTATCTCAAAAACTATGTTGACGGTGTTTTGGTACGTAAAGTAAAGAATACACACTTTAATCAGGGATTGTATCTTATATTCGACAGTGAGACTATGCCTGAATGGTTTGGTATGCCTGATGATAGTGATTTACCTTCAACTTTTAGTATTGAGTACGTGCGTGCTTGGAAAAAAACTAAATAATACTTAACAGGAGGTTTATAATGTCTTCTCCATGGTCTGGTGATTGTAAGGGTGCTGTTTCACTAACATTTGATGATGGTAGCCAACCACAATTAGATATTGCTATACCGATACTCAATGAATACGGGTTACTTGGCACGTTTTATATTCCCCCCGGTGGTGATGACTGGAAACAACGTCTTTTACCTTGGCGTGAAGTTGGACTTAAAGGACACGAGATAGGTAATCACACCATCAGTCATATATGCTCAGGAAATTTCGGTTGGGGTGCGGCGAAAACACTGGAAACAATTACACTTGATTATATCGAAGCAGATGTGTTAGAGGCAGAAAAACGACTTAGAGAACTCATTCCTGAGCAATCTGCCCGTACCTTCTGCTATCCCTGTTATCAGGCTTATGTTGGTGAAGGTGCAAATCGCAAAAGCTACGTACCAATAATTGCTAAGTATTTCACTGCTGGTCGTGGTATGGGTGAAGCACCAAATCATCCTGCATTTACTGACCTGCATTATCTCACATCAGCGGCTATTGCTGGATGGATGCCAGGGTCTGATCTTTGCTCATTATCAGAAGAGTCAGCTAGACAAGGAAGATGGGTTGTATTGGTATTTCACGGATTTCAAAAAGAACCACGTTCCCCACGAAATCCGGGAAGCTATTATCATGGCTCACCTGTTTCTGCTGAGGATTTTCGAGAATTATGCAAATACCTTGACGCTAATCGAGATAAAATATGGACTGCGCCTGTAGTTACTGTTGCACAAAGGATTATAGATTGGCGTAAATCTCAATAGGTGATACGAGTTTTTTACTTATAGAAACAAAAAGAAAATAACCACGGAGAACACGGAGAGAAAATAAGAAAAAAATTCCTCTCCGTGATCTCTGTGTTCTCCGTGGTGAAAAAAATCAAGGAACTAAATGTTATAAGAAAATAATCACGGAGACACAGAGAAAAGGATGAAGGATGAAGGATGAAGGATGAAGGATGAAACGGTAATACTCGTTCCTTTTTTTTCATCACTCATCTTTTTTCTCCGTGTCTCCGTGCCTCTGTGGTTTATTGTGGTTTATTTATGTAACTGAAAAAGTCGTATAGGTGAGGAGTATTGCAATGACACGCAAGGAAATACTAACAAGCCGAGAGAGAGTTCTTCTCGCTCTTGAACATAAAGAGACTGACAGAATCCCCATAGCAATGGTATGTTCTGGAATCAATCAACCGGCATATCAATATTTAGAGAATTATCTTAAAAGCGAACGAGGTATCTCAGTTCATGAATACCTAAATCCCATGATTGACATAAGAGGAGTCGGACCTGATTACGTCGGACCAAAACTTGAAAATAACACGGATATATGGGGAGTCAGACGTAATTCAGTCAATTATGGACCTGCCAGTTACAGCGAGATTGACTTATATCCCCTAGAAAATGCTAAAAACGTTGATGATCTTGATAAACACAGATTTCCAGATACAGAATGGTTTGATTATTCTGTATTGCCTGATCGCATTGCAAATGCAAATTCTGACGGTGAGCATTGCTTGATGATAGCAAATGGAAATATATTTGAGACTGTTTGGTATATGAGGGGATTTGAGCAGATATTCATGGATTTTGTGTTAAATGAAGATTTGGTTCATGGTATAATGGAACGTGTAACAAGTTTTTACGAAGAGTATTTCAGGAAGATACTGTCTTTTGCCAATGGAAAAATAGATTTAGCTTTCACTGCTGATGACATTGGTGGGCAAAAAGGTTTGTTAATATCATTTGAGATGTGGGAAGAATTCATCAAGCCATATCACGTCAGATTAAACAAAGTTATTCACGAGTTCGGTGTTAAGGTGATCTATCATAGTGATGGCTCTGTGATGGATGCTGTTTCGGGGCTTATAGATATGGGCATTGATGTTTTGCAGGCACTTCAATTCAGCGCAGATGGAATGGACTCTTTGGAACTCAAGCGAAAATATGGTGACAGGTTGTGCTTTGAAGGTGGAGTTAGCGTTCAGACAACTCTCCCATTTGGCACTCCTGAAGATGCTAGACAAGAGGTAGAGGAACTCATCACTGTTTTGGGTAAAAATGGCGGATATATACTTGGTCCGTCACATGCTATTCAAGCAGGCACGCCACCTGAAAATATAGTGGCTATGTTTGATACAGCAATGAGCTTCTACCCTTTTTAATAGTTCTAAATGATTATTTATACAACTTTTTCAGTTTATAGAAATAAAAAGAAGTTAAACACGGAGACACAGAGGCACGGAGAAAAAAATGAAGGCGGAAGGGCGATGGATGAAAAAGAAGAAACGAGTATTATAGTTTCATCCTTCATACTTTCTAAGTTCTCTCCGTGCCTCTGTGTCTCTGTGTTTTTTATATCTTACTTTGTTAAGCGAAAAAGTCGTATTATTTATATCTCACAAGAAAGTAGGTGATCAAAGAAAAAATAAATTTAAGTTAATAAACCCAGAAGGCGTAGGTTGATAAGCCTGATATTGATCCTATTATTGACCAGATGCTTCCGATGACGAACTCACCGAGTATGAGTCCAGCGAAGAATGGTATTGCACGACTATGCACTTTCAGCCCGCCAAACTTTAGAATGACAGATTTTATGATGAAGCTAAGGAGTATCGGAAACCACGTCACGTCCAGCCCCCAGCTATTAGATACCGCATATCCAGCAGGATGCAAAGGCCACCAAATGAACCTGTTGCGCATGAACGTGAAAAATAGCGTTGTGACAAATCCAACACCAAGAAATAGACCTGTGGAGTAGTCAGGCTTTGATGGGTTACTGATCCAGCCTTGCAGACGATTATATGGCTCCCAGCCGAACCATTCGACTCTGCCAGCCATCCCAATGTGATGAGAATTGTGCAGAAATGCCCAGAATGTCGCTACTATACCAACGAATACGGATATAAGCATTGCGATGAATAGATGTTTCCCTCTGGTATTTGTCTTTTCTGCTAGTTTGAAGGCTTCAAGCTGATGAGGCATAATATCGCTGTAATGCGCCCTATTGAAGAACCAGAATAGTGTAAGTATTGATAAGTTCTGCGGACCCAATGCCCGTGAACCGATCAGACTGGTCATAAGCAGATCAGGTCCGCCGTTGTGCATATCGTGGACAGGAACGCCCATCTCCGCTCGCATGCGTGTGATAGCTGTTATTATGGCAAAGTAAACAACGAAAAAGATAATCGCTACCCATATAGACATTCCCGCTTGATAGCAAAATATCAGTAATAGAACTCCACCGATTATTAAACCTGACGTTGCTGTTCTGTAAGACACAGGTTCATCTGAATCGTCAATGACTGACTTATTCGTAAAAACTTTTTTCAAAACAAGCCATAGATGCTTCCGACTAACCCACATAGCGATTACGAATAAAGCGAGATAAGCGCCAGATGATTGCTCAATGATACTCTTATAGCCAGAGAAAGAGCCTTCAGCAGAGGAAAATCCAAACATATACCACAAAATCCTCTGTGCCTTCCAGAATAGATAAAAGAACCATAAGGAAAATGAGAGATCAAGCGGGATGAAGAAAGCCAGACCGATAACGAAGGGATAAAATGAAATAGGAAGCCAACCAATCGCATTCCATGGCTTGGATGTAAAATATCTGCCTATATCTGTTAGCTTGAGGTGTATGTATGGTACAGCGGGAATCAATGAATGTAATCCGTTCATTATGTCAAGCGAAGCGGCTATGGCGAACCCAATCCACATCAGCTTGTTCTTTAGTAAACTTGATGATTGACCGATAAGTTCATAAGGCAACTGAATGATTGGATAGGCGAGTTTTTCCTGCTCCACCCACTGCTTTCTAACGATGACGTTGATACAGATCATTAAAAAGACGAACACGAATATAAATCCTGTCCAGAATAGTATAGGTATAATCCAGACCTTTAGGTGTTCAACAGTATAAAGAGTTGAATTCCCGGTATAATGATCTATCAACGCTTTTTTGTCTTGAATAGTTAGCCACGTTGGAAGGTAGCGATGAAATAGGTTTACCCAGTCATTTTCGGGAGTTGCGTACCAGAAGGCATGTCCCATGATGGGGAGGAGTAGTTGCATAAATCCATGTGCCGCCATGCCTGACGACATATTGATCATCACGTATATAATCAAAATCTCGCTATTGCTCAAGCTGGATTTTGGAAAATATTTCCTCATCATTTGGTTAAAAAGCACGATGAGAAATATAACGAATACTGAATTAAAGAAAAGCGAGATAACGGTAATATGCACAGTGAACCACAGGGCTTCTGACATAACGATCCAGTAGCAGTTCACAATGCCCAATAAGACGCCAATTATTATGGGTCGGAGTAGTCGTTCTTTCCTTTGTAATGCCATACTATTCATTAAAAAAAGCTAGAGCAGATCATAAGCCGAATTCTGTTCCCCCGAAAGGGCGATGGTCATTCATCTAGGATATGAGTTACCTCATACCTCCAGCAGCTTACCCGAGGGAAAGACGGGCAGCTTATATCCCTCCTATTTAGCCTTGCTTCAGGTGGGGTTTACCTAGCCAGTTGCGTCACCGTAACTGCTGGTAGTCTTTTACACTACCGTTTCACCCTTGCCCGCAGAGGTTTACACCTCCCGTTGGCGGTTTACTTTCTGTTGCGACTATTCCTTGGGGTCACCCCCACTGGGCGTTACCCAGCACCTTGCCCTGCGAAGTCCGGACTTTCCTCGTATGCTTTCGCACACGCGACCATCTGATCTACTCTAGCAAAAGTGAACAAAAAAGGTCAAACCAGATTGGTTATTGCCCACTGATTTGACCTTATTATGTTGCTTTAGAGATAAATTACTAGCTAAGAAGCTCTTTCGCTTTATCAGCGCCGCTGGCGGCATCACGGGCATATCCGTCGGCACCGATCTCATCGGCGTAATTTTGTGTGACAGGAGCGCCACCAATCATGACCTTGACTTTGTCTCTTACACCAGCTTCTTTGAGTGCGTCAATGGTCGACTTCATAGCAGTCATAGTTGTTGTCAGAAGGGCTGACATAGCAATGACCTGAGCGCCATTTTTCACTGATTCAACGAACTTTTCTGCCGGGACATCAATACCAAGATCCATAATTTCAAAGCCTGCGCCTTCCAACATCATGACAACGAGATTCTTGCCGATGTCATGAAGGTCGCCCTTCACCGTTCCTATAGACACTATACCAATTGGCTTAACGCCTGATGCTGCCAAAAGTGGCTTCATAATGTCCATTGCACCGTGCATCGCTCTAGCGGCGATAAGAACTTCTGGAACGTAGAATTCGTTATTCTTAAATTTCTCTCCAACAACGCTCATACCTTTGATCAATCCGCTGTTGAGAATTTCAGAAACAGGAACTTTTGCATCTAGAGCCTTCTGAACTAGCTCTTTTGCATCTTTTGCCTTTCCATTTATTATACTCTCTGCAAGTGCTGACAAATCTGCCATCCGAATAATCCTCCTGTTGTTATATTCACAGTAGTTGGTTTTATACTTGTGCCTTCAAGACAGGCACGGAAACTGACCGATGATTCGGTCAATCAATTTTATTCAAAGCCTTAGCAATCTCGTTTTTCGTCATATCGTTCTTTGATCTTTTGTACGCATCTTCCATTGCAGAAACTGCACGCTTATCGCCAATATTGCCAAGTATCTGGGCAGTTCTGATGATTAACTCCATGTCGTTTGAGCTTTTCAGCAGACTAATCAGAGGTTCAACAGACGATGTTCCAATTGCCTCAAGAGCTTGCCCCGCCGAACTCCTGACCTGTTCATTTTTGTCATCTCTCATCTCTTTTACCAGCATCGAAACAGCCGATTCACTTTTAACTTTTCCAAGAGCGATGGTTATGTAGTTTCTAACGTCCGGGTCTTGGTCCTTCATCAATTCTATCATCTTATCAGTTGGTGGGTCTTTAAATATTTCAGCCATTGCCTTAGCGGCAACACGTCTGACGTCAACGTTTGGGTCTTTCAGTCCACTGACAATTATATCTGCGGAATCGGTCTTACCCATAGTATATAATGCGACTGCCGCTGACACCTTAACAAGTTTATCGGGATCATTGAGTTTTTGCTGAATCATGGGTTCTGCCTCTTTAGCATCTATCTTGCTAAGTGCATCAATAGCCATACTCTTAGTGTAAGAGTCAGGAGCATTGAGAGCGGCAGTAAGGGCAGGAACAGCAGGTTGTCCGACCTTTACTAGCGCCTGATGAGCATGTACTTTTAATCTCCAGTTCGGATTTTTCAAAGCGTTTATCAAAGGTCCAACTGATGAAGAACCACCTCTAACTAGAATGTCATCAATATTTTCTTGAAGCCTGCCCGCTATTGTTGGGTTCTCAACTAGCTTTACCACAGCACTCATTCCATCATCACCATAACCATTGAGTATGGAAATCTCCCGTTCATATTCGGCTTTTCTGTTATCCATATCATGATAGATTACAGCAAGCATAGCATGAGATTCTGGAAGGTTTGGATTTTTCTTTTTCTGTACCCAAGACTCCAATCGAATCATAGCCTGCGTATACTCACTTGCAAGAAAATATCCTTTACCAAGTTCAAAACCAGTCTTTTCTTTATCCCTACCACATCCAACCATCAAGAATACTAGAGAAACCCCTAATGCAATTTTAACCCATCTCCCGACAACCATTTCACACCTCTCCTAATTAACCCTAAACCTTTTTGTTTTTATAGATTATGAATATCAACGTTAGTTTAACATGATCTTTATTTTACTGTCAAGCTAAATCTGCAAATAGTTTTTAGTTTCTAGTTTTTAATTTTTAAAAACTAGAAATTTCGTTTTGCCCGCAACTGTCCACAAGCCGCAGAAATGTCAATTCCTCTGCTTTCTCTTACAGTCGCGACAAAATGAGCATCTGCAAGTATTTGACGAAACAGTTCAATTCTCTCTTTTCCCGGTCGCTTGAAAGGTAAACCTTCGACAGGGTTATATACAATCAGGTTCACCTTGCTTGGAATACCATGCAGGATTTTGCACAACTGCTTGGCATTTGCCGGGCTATCGTTGACGTCTTTCATAAGTATGTATTCAACAGTAAGCCACCTGTTGATCGCCAATGCCCATTCTTTACATGCCTCAAGCACATCATTTATAGGATAGCGACGATTATTTGGCATCAGACGACTGCGCACATCGTCTGTTGTTGCATTTAAAGAGATCGCTAACCCTATCTGAATTCCTTCGCTTATAAATTTGCGTATCTGAGGCACAAGTCCGGACGTTGAAACAGTGATCTTTCGGGCGGCGACCATGAGACCTTCGGAAGCATTCATCAGCTTAATAGCTTTTAATACGTTTTCATAATTTGCAAATGGTTCACCCATGCCCATAAATACTACGTTTGTTACGCTTTTTCCTGCGCCAAGACCAGCTTCAATTGCCATGACTTGATTGACAATTTCAGACGCAGTAAGGTCACGAATAAACCCACTTGCACCGGTGGCACAAAAAGCGCATCCCTGAACGCAACCGATCTGTGTTGAAACACAGCACGTCACACGCCCATCGTCGTACATTAACACGCTTTCTATCTTCTCGCCATCGTCAAGCTCGAATAGATATTTTGTTGTATCATCAAGGGATGATTGTTCCTTTGCAAGCGTTTTGAGTTGACTGATATAAGCGAGTTCGTTCAGTTTTGTCCGAAATACCTTCGATATGTCCGTCATCTGCTCGAAGGATTCAGCACGCTTATGGTATAACCACAACATCAACTGCCTTGCACGATAACGCTTCTCTCCCCACGAAGTTACAATATCCTCGAATTCTGGCAATAAAATGCCTTTTAAGTCTATCTTTTTATTATTCTCCATTCACATCCCAAAGTATGGGCGAAGCATTTGCTTCATAAACGCTGATTATATTACGAGTTTTTCATATAACATTTAGTTCCTTGATTTTTTTTCACCACGGAGAACACAGAGAACACGGAGAGGAATTTTTTTCTTATTTTCTCTCCGTGTTCTCTGTGTTCTCCGTGGTTATTTTCTTTTTGTTTCTATAAGTGAAAAACTCGTATTATATAATAGTTTCAACAGCAAATGCTTCGCCACTACTTTTATTTTTTCTTTTGTTTGACTTCTTCAAAAGCCTTCTTACATTCCAAACAAAAATTATCAGTCTTTCTATCTAATTCCTTCAGATTCTTTGGCAAAAACATAACGCACCCTGGGTCATTAACATTATCCAGACCAAAGAGATGCCCTAATTCATGAATAGCTTCTTTTTGCATACGCTGAATGGCTAATTCATCGTTAGGTTTTCCACCAACGTAATATCTTGGATCCATACGACGAATTGATATTAGTGCCATATTCCCCTTGTCGAAGGATAAACCAAAGACAAATACCGTATCAGTTTCTGGAGAATAAAGATCAGCCGGGGTAGAAATATCAACGTTGGTCACTCCAAGCACTTTTGAGTTAGGGGGAAATTTAAGTTTCTTATACATATCTCCAAGAATATACATAGCCACATGTTGTTGTTTATCATAATCGAAAGAGTTTTCAGGTACGGGTATCGTTTTATCAAGTGCTAAATAAACGCCTGTTGTAAACCTCGTCTGCAATTTTGGAACAAGTGCTTTGAGATAATTTACATCAACGTCACCTATTGGAAGGATGTATATACTGGAATCTACGTCTATATTTCCTTCAAGAGTCTTCGTTGTCTTTTCCTTTGAACTGCAAGAGCCAATTAAAAGCATAAATATAATTGGTATTATAATTAATCTATACAATTTCTTTCACTCCCTAAAAAATTAAAGGTTAAATTATCAATTAAATTTACAAAACAAGCTGAAGCATGTTCTACTTCTGCTATTTCTGTCCATAACTGAAAAACTCGTGAGACTATTTAACTTTAATGACTATTAAAGTGAGATCGTCGCTCTGGGGAGCGCCATCAGTGAACTCAAGCATGTCGGAATAGATTGTATTGATAAGTTCCTCAGAATCTATTTTGTGGTTTTGCTGAACTACACGCATTAGTCTGCGCATCCCGAATATCTCTCTTTTAGTATTTAAAGCTTCTGTAACGCCGTCAGTATAAAGTAAAACAACATCACCCGGAACAAGCACAATCTGTTCTTCGCCATATTCAGCATCTTCCAATATACCCATAGGTATTCCCCCTTGATCGAGAAACACCCCAACACCTTCACGAAATATGATTGGAGGGTTATGTCCTGCATTCGAGTAGGTCAGCATATGATTTTTTACGTCAAGTATGCCGTAAAACATTGTCACAAACTCGGTTGCTCTGGTATATTGGCACAGGTATCTATTAACCGCATCAACAACTTTTACTGCCTTATACACATCATCATTCGCAGATGCATGAATAGTTGCATGAGTGGTAGCCATAATTATTGCGCTGGGGATACCTTTTCCAGATACATCAGCAATAACAAGCCCGATCTTTTGATTTTCAAGCTCGATGAAGTCGTAAAGGTCTCCACTAAGTTGACCGTAGGGAATAAATTTAGCTTTTATATCGTACCCATCAAGATTCGGATATGTTTTTGGGAGTAATTCTGACTGGATCTCTCCAGCCATAGCCAGTTCTCTCTCAATACGCTGTTTCTGGATGTTCTGTTCGTTGAGTTTGGCGTTATCTATTGCTATCGCCGCATGATTGGCTATGGATTGAACCAGCATTATTTCGTCTTCTGTGAATTCGTGTGGTTCGCCAGTATAAAGATGAATTGTGCCGACAGCCTTGTCTTTGACCTTCAATCCAACACAGAGCATTGAGCAAAGACCTTCCTTTTTTGCCGCCTCATTATAGCCAAACTTTGGGTCACTGGTAACGTCCAATATCGTGCAGATTTCACCTTTTAAGGCAGACTTGCAAATAGGATGCTCATCAAGGATCACAGGTCCCTTACTTAGATATTCAGGACTGAGATTATATATGGATTTTATAACAAGCTCAACGCCATCATCATCTAAAAGCCTTATGGTACTAGATTTGACGTTAAGGACTTTCACTATACCCTCAGCGATCCGATCAAGAACCTCCTTTAAGCTAAGATTGGACGTTAAAAGCTGGCTTATATCAAGCAAAGCAGTCAACTCTTTGACGTTTTTATTCAGGTTATATCCTTGATAGCACAGGCTAAGAAGCCCATTAGCTATGGAGTAGAGAAAATTGATTGTAGAGTTCATGGTCTCATCCGACCAAGTTTCTACTTGTTGAGAGGCTTCCAATAGTTTATCAAAGTCAATGCGGAATGTTTCCGAAAGGTCTCTTACAGTTTCAAAGCTAATGGGTTCAGTTTGTCTATCACCTGCCACAATAGTGCCTACGAGATTTCCTTCGATCATGATCGGTGCCGCAAATTGAGTAAGCCCTGCAAAACAAGTATATTTACTTGGTTTACCTGCTTCTTTGGCTAGGTCTGCGGCGATGATGTTTGACTGCCTACACGCAGGATTTGTGTGTTTTTCACCCGATATTAGCGCACAAAAATCACTGCTAAAGCTTGCATGAGTCACAGGGAAACCATCTGCGTCCCTTATGAGTATTGATATTCCTGCTGTTTCCGCCGCCCAGTCTTGTATTTGTTGTAATATTGATATATCAATGAGATCGGTAATTTTTGGCACAGATTTACGATCTCCTGACGTCTTTTCGTTTACCTGCAATTATTCAACCCCTTCATTTAAAATTGGTTCTTCGGTGTTGTGTGTGGAAATATATTCAAACTGAAAGATTTTAAATCCCCCTAACCCCCTTTTCCAAAGCTAATCTTTACCCACAAATATGTGGATATTGTGAGAATAAGTCCTTTCCCCCTTTCAAAAGGGGGATAAAGGGGGATTTAAAGGGCTTATCTATAAATTTTAAGCTATAAAACTATTATTCGTTCTAAAATCCCCCCTTCCCCCCTTTTCAAGTGGGGATTGCAAATCCTTTATCCACAAGGGTTTATAGACTTGTGGGTAAAGAAAAGTTTTCCAAAGGGGGAATGGCTCTAACTCCCCCTTTAGCAAAGGGGGCAGGGGGGATTTGAGATGGCTGTAAGGTTCATTTCCACACTAAAATGCTCCGTCAATTGCTATGAATACCTGAGTTGCTGTATCGTTAAACAGACCAGTGCTGTAGAGTTTCCCTTCTTCATCCCAGTAAGTATAATCAAGGTTCATGCTATCCATCGGTTTGTGCTGTGAGGCAATAAGGGATAACCGCATGGAATTTCCCATGTCATACCTTGCTCCAACTGCCCATACTGTCCACCAGAGCTTTTCAATCAAACGCCTTTCATTATTCATATCTGTTGCGTCTATATTAAAGCTATATCTTCCTCTGCCAACATAAGCAAAAAGGTCGCCTACACGATATTCAAAAGGATCATGATCAAGTATCAGACTGAGATCAAGCCTTAAACGACCTGCAATATACTTATCGGTAGATATATCATCCTGTATGTAACCACGAGTATTAGAATCCCCCGGATATTTGTCTGTGAGCTTACCATTTAACTGAGTCAGATAACCTGTGAGTGCAACGTGAAAGGTTTCTGTCATATCATAGTCAAATTTCATAATTCCAGTCATCTGGAAATATTTTTGTTTCTCGTCAAAATCAAAGTAGGGGTCAAGATCATAAGGATTATCTATCTGCTTGCGACTATCACTGTTCAATATCCTGTAAGTGAAAATCTTATCAATAGATGACCAGTTAAATGTTTTTTGTACTGAGTATTTTCGTATCACAAGCCTATCTTTGTCTACTAGATAGAGATTCCCATTGGGATCAATAGCTTTGAATTCAAGGTCTCTCAGTTCTGGATCAGTCTTATCAATCTTGTAGAGGAACTTTTCAAGGAACTTGCCATTTTCATCAAATATCTGGAAACGGCGCATGATGTTCAGAAATTCCCTTTTTCTTTGTAATATCGGATCGTCTTGACCTGTAACAAGAATGGTTGAGTCAAAGAGTTTTCTTTGATCAAGTTGCGTTTTGAGTATCTTATCATATCTGGCAGAATCTGCAACGAGTATCGTTCCATCTGCTGATAAAACGATATTCAAAGTACCTGTAAAAAGACCATCACGATCCCCTTCTTTACCAAAGGATAAAAGGTATTTGCCATCAGAACTGTATTTTACTATCCTGTGGTTTCCGCTGTCTGCAATGTATATGTTACCTTTTGAATCAATAGTCATCCCTGTTGGTTTATCAAATTGTTCCGACTCACCAAAAACAATCAATGGTTCCCCTGATGGATTTAGTTTATAAATTTTATTCTGATCAATAATGTAAATATTTTCTTCAGCATCAACGGATATGTATAATTGTCTTTCAGGATTTTTCGGTCTGATAAACAAGGCAAAATTGCCGTCAGTATCAATTGCAGGCATAGCCTTTTCCATTTCCACAGGTTTCTGTGACAAATCCTCTAGCGTAAATGATGCGATGAATTCACCCTTTACAGAAAATTTATGTACGCAGGGACCATAATTAAAGATTTTTGGCGATTCTGTACCTTTAACATGAATCATAGTCCAGTCAACCACATAAATATTTGATTTATCGTCAATCGCAATATCCATTGGGCGTATGAATACGAACTTATCTCCCGGCACAATCTCCATAATCGGATTGCCTTCTAAATTTAGCTTTTGAACTCTGGGGTAATCCTCTTCCAGCACGTATATATTATTTTTATCAAATGCAAAACGTATTTTTTCCGAGAATTTTCCCGGTGCTTCGCCTTTTCCCCCAAATTCCGAAACAAATTCAAGAGTTTTATAAGCATGGACAGTAACTGATAATAATGATATTGATATTGATATAAATATGAATATAAAACGTAAATATTTCATAATGACTCTTTTGGATCATCCTTGTGTGAATGAGTAATTAATAATTAATGATATTCTATAACTAAAAATGATATTGGTCAAGTGCTTTCGTAAAAAAAACCTTAAAATTATGATTTCCATTGACACTATCATTTTTTTCGTTTATGATTGTTTTGTTAATGTTTTTATGTTTTTGTTGAGCATACCCAGGAACCTTATCAATATGTAATCATTTTTATGCGATTTGAATTGATAATGTTTCGGGACAGACTCTAGTTTTCTAGGAGGTTAGAAATGGCTATAAAAGTTGGATTTGTTGGCACAGGCGGAATGGCTGGAGCACACATGAATACACTGAAGACCTTCGATGACGTGGAATTCGTGGCAATGTGCGACGTTGCAGAAGATAGAGCAAAATCACGAGCAAACGAGTTCGGGGGCAAGGCTTTCACAAACTTCAAAGAGATGTTTGACAAGGTGGACATGGATGCAGTGTACATCTGTACACCGCCATTTGCTCATGGCGAGCAGGAAAAGATTGCCTGTAAGAAGGGAATCGCCATGTTCGTAGAGAAACCAATCGCTGTTACGACAGAGACTGCTATTATTATTAACGACTACGTACAAAGCAGTGGAGTTATCACAAGCGTCGGATATCACTGGCGTTATCAGAGTAATGCACAGGCAGCTTTGTCTGTATTGAAAAAAGAGAAGAAAGTACTCGGTGCATTAGGATACTGGATGGGTGGAATGCCCGGTACTCCATGGTGGCGTGTAAAAGCACAGTCCGGTGGTCAGCATTGTGAACAGACGACACATATATTTGACTTGTGCCGATTCCTCGTTGGTAGCGACGCACAGACAGTTCATGGTGTTTCTGCAAGTGGTACAATGACCGATATTCCCAATTATGACATCGAAGACATCAGCATGGTCAACATTCAGTTTAAGAATGGCGCAGCCGCTAACATATCTTCGGGCTGTGTGTTTAATAACTGGGGACGTGTACACCTAGAAGTTTTCAGCCGTGACTTGGTGATTATGATCGGCGGACCTGGTCCGTTGGTAAGCCGTAAAGGACAGGCAGAAGAAGTTGAGCAGAAACCGGGTGCAGATAGAGACCGTATATTCATTGATGCAGTCACAACAAAAGACGCATCAAAGATACTATCACCTTATGCCGATGCTGTTGAAACCCTTAAAATAACTGATGCGGCTAGCAAGTCATTCCTGACAGGCAAGGCTGTAGATTTATAATTAAGGCAACGCTTTTAAAACAAGAGAAAATTTAGCCACTGAATAACACGGATTTACACGAAAAAAAGAAAAGATAAAAAATGTAAGGGACAAGATTATAGTGCTTGACCAAATTAATGTTTAACCTTAGCCACATTCCTTCTTCCTGAATGGAGAAGGTTAGGATGAGGGTGATCTTTAATCTTCAATTATTATTTCCGTGTTATTTCGTGTATTTCCGTGGCTAAATTCATTTTTTTTAACATGAATTATCGTATTTATGTAAACTTAATTCGCCAAAAGTATCTTTTTCTATGGGAATACCATCTTCTGCTCATGGATATCCCCGTTTGCCTTCGAATATATCAGATGTGATTACCCCCTCACCTTATGTAAATATAACTTTTTTGTTGATAATATATAAAAATCATGTTATAATTGGTAATTACAACATGATGATAATGACAAAGTGATGACATTATGATTCAGGAGAGGAGCAACAATATATGGCAGGTAAATTAGATCCATTGACTAAGGAATCTATAAAGTTTGATATACCTATTCCTCTTTATTTCCAGCTCAAGGAAGTACTAAAAAAGCATATTATGGATGGCTCTTGGGCGCCAGATGCTCTCATTCCTGCAGAAAGGGATATTTGTGATATCTTTCGTGTCAGCCGAACTACAGTAAGGCAAGCTATGAGCGAACTGGTCAATGAAGGATTATTATATCGCTCTCAGGGGAGAGGAACCTTTGTAGCCAAACAGAAACTGAAAGAGAGATTTATTCAGCAGAATATCGGATTCTATGAAGAGATGACAAATAAAGGTTTGCGTATGGAATCGGAGGTGCTAGAGCAAGCTATAGTTGTCGCACCTGATGATATAGCAGGACAACTTTGGATAAATAACGGTGATAAAGTCACTAAGATTGAGAGGTTGAGGTCCATAGAAGGTGAAAGAGTCTTAATTGTGGTAACTTACATCTCCTTCGATATTTGCCCGGGTCTGGTAGAAGAAGATTTAAATGATGCCTCTTTGTATCAAATCCTCAGAGAAAAATATGGGCTTAAAGTAGAAACAGGAAGCCGAACTATAGAAGCTATCTCTGCATCAGATTTTGACGCTCAGTTACTTGGAATCCCGAAATATGTGCCATTACTTCTAATCAAAAGTATCGGTTACTTGGCTGATGGAAAACCCTTGGAATATTATGAAGCAAAGCACAGAGGCGATAGGTGTAAGCTAGAAGTAGAATTTTTCCGAAGATTGATTAAATAAAGAAAGGAATTATAGTTATGAAAACTGATTCACAAATGCTGATTGATAATAAATGGATAGATTCATTATCTGGTGAGACCATAGAGGTATATAATCCAGCCAATGAAGAATTTATCGGTTTTGTTCCTAAAGGTGGAGCGGAAGATGCAAAGAAGGCACTCGAAGCGGCTCAATATGCTTTCAAAAGCTGGTCTGAACTTCCTGTTTCTAAGAGAAGCGGGTTACTTCATAAATCTGCCGATTTAACACGACAAAATCAAGAAGAGATTTCAAGGCTTTTAACTATGGAACAAGGGAAACCACTTAGTCAGGCTAGAGGTGAAGTTAAATCTGCGGCTGATTCAATAGATTACTTTGCAGAAGAAGGGATGAGGATCCGCGGAGAGATTATACCTACTGATAAAGCATCGCAACGAAGTTTTATAATTAAACAGCCATTAGGCGTTATTGTTGCCATCGCTCCTACAAACTACCCTGTTAGCTTGATGGCATGGAAGGTGGCTCCCGCTCTAGTTGCAGGTTGTACTGTGGTTTGTAAATCATCAAGTGAAACACCGCTTGCGACAGCAATTTTTATGCAATGCTTTGTGGATGCCGGAATACCATCGGGTGTATTGAATTATATAACAGGACCGGGAAGTACTCTGGGTAGGGAACTTGTCAGTAATTCCATTACGAGAAAGATCACAATAACTGGAGGCACGGAAATAGGAAAAGAAGTAATGCGGATGGCTGCTGATGGCATAAAACGGCTGACTTTGGAACTTGGCGGGCAATGCCCCATGATCGTCTGTGCTGATGCCGATATTGAAGCCTCTGCAAAAGGAGCCTGCTATCGTGGTTTCCGTAATACAGGACAGGTGTGTAATAGCATTAACAGGATATATGTTGAGCGGAAAGTGCATGAAGAATTCTTGAATAAAGTTATAGACAACACAAGAAAACTAAGCATAGGAGATGGTTTGAAAAATCCTGATATTGACTTAGGACCTCTTTTAAATGAAGAAGCCCGACAGCGAGTTATCAGGCATATTCATGACGCAGTAGATAAAGGCGGAAAGGTAGTATTTGGCGGTAAAATACCAGAAGGATTTGATAAAGGATTCTTCTTTGAACCCACAGTGATCGCCAATGCTAACCATAACATGATAGTTATGCGCGAAGAAACCTTTGGTCCGGTTATCCCCATAATGGTGATTGACAGTATCGGAGAAGCTATCGAACTTGCAAACGATACTACATCTGGGCTGGTAGCTTACATATATACAAAAGATATGAAAACAGCGACATTAGTTTCAGAGTCGCTGGAATTTGGGACAGTAGGCATAAATAACGTTTCAGGGGGAGAACATCCTTATCCTTATGGTGGATGGAAACAAAGTGGGTTCGGATTAGAATTGTCAAATTATGGCGTAGAAGAATTCCTTGCAGTAAAACATATCCGATTGGATATAGGATATTGAGTATTTCTTGAAAGGAGACGATCAATGGGTCTGAAAATTGGTATTTCATCATGGTCATTTTATAGACGTTTTCTGGCTAACCCCCCGACCATGGACTATCCACAATTTTTCGCTGCTGTGCGTGGTCTGGATATAGATACAGTGGAGCTAAACTCACCGTTCTTTATTTCTCAAGATGACAACTATATCAATGAACTCAAGGGATGTGCTAATAGCTATGGTGTACACATTAATAACATCGCCATTGATGACTGGGGCTATGATCTTTCCTCCGCTGATCATGCTAACCGTGAAGAAGCTATACGACGGACAGTCAGTTGGATGGAGATCGCTGTGATGCTTGGTTGTCCTTTGGTAAGAAACAATACCGGTGGAGGCGGTGATCCATCAGCTTTGGAGCGTTGTATTGATAGTTTTTCTCGTCTGGCTGATGAAGCAGGAAAGCGTGATTTATCCATAGTCATAGAGAACCATGGCGGGGTTTCAGCTATCCCTGACGAATTATTCACACTTCTTAAAAGAGTAAATAGTAAATCCATCGGAACTATACCAGACTTTGGTAATTTTGCTCCCAACATTCGCTATAATGGCATAGAAAAAATAGCTCCTTATGCCAAGCAGATCCATCCAAAGATGCACGATTTCGATGAACGTGGTGAGCAACCAGAATGGGATACTGCCAGACTGGTGAATATAATAAAAAAGACAGGCTTTGATGGTTACTGGATGATAGAGTTCGAAGGTCAGGAAGAGGAGTTCTCTGGCTTACGAAAAAGCATCGCTTTAATTTCAAGATGCCTGAAAGTGTAATTTATCAGACAAGACAAAGGAGTAAATATGAAAAAGGCTTACCGTGTTATGTTTCCTGAGAAATTGAGGGTACAATTGGATTCTTATGAGTTTGATGATAAACCACCGGGTGAGTATGAACTTTTGATAGAGACTTTATATTCTGCTATCAGCCCGGGTACGGAACTATCTGTGCTGACTAATAACCAAGACATAGGACATTGGAGTGGCAATCCATATCCTACTGGCTCAGGTTATGCGGCAGTAGGGAGAATATCGGCGGTTGGGGATAAAGTAACAGTATTTAAAGTCGGGGATGTTGTATTCGCTCCGATAGGACATGCGTCTCATCACCGATTAGATAGCAGGCATGCGCTTCTTGTGAAAATTCCCGATTCTGTTCTGCCTCAAGACGCTGTATACGTCAGATTTTGTTCTGTGAGTATGACAACACTGCGCACTACAGTAGCGCGACCTGGTGATGGCGTAGCAGTTTTCGGGCTGGGTGTCGTGGGCAATACAGCCGCTCAAGTATTTCAGGCGTCGGGATACGAAGTCATAGGTATTGATCCTATGAATCTGCGCCGTAATATATCTGAAAACTGTGGGTTACGTCATACACTAAATCCAGGTGAAGACTTGTCAGCAGGGTGGAATCAGGAGCTTCCATCAGTGCCATGCAAACTGATATTGGAGACAAGCGGAACGGCAAACGCTGTGAAGGATGCCACTTCACTCGCTGCGATAGGAGCTGAGATAGTGCTTGTCGGTGTCCCATGGATCAGCAATGCTAAATTCACCATGTCTGAGTTGTTACAGCCGATCTTCACAAAATATCTGCATGTGCGAGGTGGGTGGGAATGGGAGATTCCAGCATTCCCGACAAATTTTGCCCATGGGAGCATTCTACAAAACCTTCAACATGCAATGGACCTTCTGTCACGGAAAGAGATCAACTTTGCACCTCTGCGAAGCCATTTGTTGTCTCCAGAAGACGCAGAATCAGCATATCTTGGGCTTCTGAATAACAAAGAGGAATATCAAAGCGTTGTTTTTGATTGGCGGAAGTTTCATGAGCAAGCATAGTTCATAAGAGATTATAGAATGCAGAGGAGTTAAATTTATAGACCAATAATAGTACCATATCTGTGCTAACCAGGGAGGTAGTTAAAATGAGAAGAAGCGTAATATTAACGATAGTTTTAATAGTGGGATTATTGATCCTTTCTGCACCTTTAGTGAGTGCAAAGACCATAGCATTATGGCTATGTGATGAAGGTAACGGACAAACTCTTAAGGACAGTAGTGGTAATGGGCATGATGGTGTTTTTGAGGGAAAAGTAGCTTGGACGGAAGGTAAGTATGGTAAGGGGTTAGAATTTCATGGATCTCCAGATAATGTTTTAGTGGAAGGTTCAGAGGATTTAACCGGACCAACAGCCATGACAGTAGAGTTGTGGCTTAAAGCACCAAAGCAAGCATCTTATCACATTCCAATTGCCAAGGGGATGAAAGGAGTGGGGCATTGGGAGATGTATCTGCTCGCAGGACCAGGATTCCTTTCAGCTTACATACCTGATCTGGGAGATTTTACTGGCACTAATTGGGTCAGTGATGACAAATGGCATCATTGCGCTATAATCTGGGACGGTTCTGCCGTAAGGTTATATACAGATGGGCAAATGGTCAACGAATGGGCAGGTCAGAAAGGCAAAAAAATTGTGGCTGACGACCAGGGGCTTCGTATTGGTGCTTTATTCGGGAAAGAATTATGGCATACAGGGCTTATTGATGAGATACGCATTTCCGACACTGCTCTGGATGTTAAGGAACTTGGATTTGACGGGTCACTGGCAATAAAAGAAGCGGTTGATCAAAAAGGTAAACTCGCTGTATCTTGGGGAGTTTTGAAAACTCAGTTTTAGATGAAAAGTTGGAAAAGTATATGATTGCTCTTGAGATTTGGGTTATCCAAAAAGGAGGAAAAAATGAAGAGAAGCTTGATTTTATGGGTAGTATTGACGGTATGTATGTTGATAATTTATTCACCTTTACTGAGTGCGAAGACTATAGCATTATGGTTGTGTGATGAAGGTAGTGGGCAGACTCTTAAAGACAACAGCAACAATGGGCATGATGGTAAACTTGAAGGTAAGACTACTTGGGATACAGGCAAGTTTGGGAAGGCATTGAAACTCAATGGTAGTCCTGATAGGGTTGTTGTGCCGGGCTCGCCAGATTTAACCGGATCAAGTGCTATGACCGTAGAGTTTTGGGTTAATGCACCAAAGCAGGCAGATTACCATATTCCAATCGCCAAAGGAGTAAAGGGTCCGGGTCATTGGGAATTATATTTACTTGCGGGCGTCGGAAACTTCTCATCCTACATCCCTGATCTGGGGGATTTTGGAGGTACTCAGTCTGTTACAGATGATCAATGGCATCACTGTGCAATGGTCTGGGATGGTTCTTCCGTAACGTTGTATGTGGATGGTAAAGAAGTCAAGAAATGGACAGGTCTGGATGGCAAGAAGATCGTAGCCGATAACCAGGAATTGAATATTGGCTCTCTGGTAGAAAAAGCCCTTTGGCATACAGGGCTACTTGATGAGATTCGTATCTCGGATGTGGCTTTGAATCCGAATCAACTAGGGTTCAGTGGTTCATTAGCGGCAGGTGTCACGACTGTCGAACCAGGGGATAAGCTTTCAGCTTGTTGGGGAAAGATTAAAGGACAATAGAAAACAAAAGGCACAGACAGAAATGTCTGTGCCTTTGTCAGAAAGAATCCTGCCGAGGTAATACTTATGAATACTACGTTCAGGGAGGTTACACAAAACTCCTGACAAACTCAACCAAGAAAGGCTTCATGTCACTTCGTATCCTGATTCTTGCGATTGTTTTAATCCCGATAAATAGCTATTGGATTATACAGATGGAGGCGGTGCGATTTGTACCTTATCCCACTACGGTTTCGCTTTATTCCAATGTTGTTTTTATAATACTAATATTGGCTATTATAAATCTGGCTCTAAAGAGATATTTTCGACGTTTTGCGTTGGATATCCGAGATCTATCAATATTATACACAGTCCTTTGTATATCTTCATCCATTGCGGCACATGGAATGATGCAGAACCTAATTTCCACTATGGGGCATGCTTTTTGGTTTGCAACACCAGAAAATGATTGGGAAAACCTGTTTTGGAGAAATATTCCTGGGTGGATTTCCGTAAGTGATAAGGGTGTCCTCAAACCATTTTATGAAGGAGATTCAACACTTTATACGCTACGATATATTAAAACATGGGCAAAACCCATATTGGCATGGGGTGGGTTCATATTTGCTCTTCTTTTTGTGATGCTCTGCATCAATATAATGCTCAGAAAACAATGGGTGGAAAAGGAAAAATTAACTTATCCGATAATTCAACTTCCTTATGAGATGGCTGGCGGTATGCCAGAATTTTTCAAGAACAGATTGATGTGGATAGGCTTTGGCATAGTTGGAACTATAGACCTGATCAATGGCTTGCATACTCTTTTCCCTGCCGTTCCTTATTTGCATGTCAAGCTATATGATGTTGGTCACTACTTTGTGGAGAAACCCTGGAATGCAATAGGGTGGACTCCAATATCATTTTTCCCTTTCGCTATAGGTATAGCATTTTTTATACCATTGGATCTTTCTTTTTCGCTTTGGTTTTTTTACCTATTCTGGAAAGTTCAGATGATCTTCTTTGCATCTATAGGATTTAGAGCCGCAAGCGCTGGTTGGAGTCAAGCATTAATTATAGAGCAGACAGCAGGTGGATTCTTAGGACTCGGTTTAGTTGCTCTTTGGATGAGCAGAAGACAGCTTGTTAGCGTATTCAGGAAAGTTATATACCCAAGGTCCGAGTATTTGGATGATTCTGCCGAGCCTGTCAAATATAGAACAGCGATTATTGGACTAATATGCGCATCGGTATTTCTCCTGATATTTTGTTATTCAGCGGGAATGTCAATATGGGTCATTGTATTGTTCTTCTCCATGTATCTAATTTTAGCTATAGCAATAACCCGCATGCGAGCCGAGGTTGGTCCAATTGTACATGATCTTCATAATGGCGGACCGGATTACCTGATACCACAGATACTCGGAACTCGTGTGCTTGGACCTGGCAACTTGACGATGCTCTCGTTCTTCTGGTTTTTGAATAGAGCTAGATACAGTGACCCGATGCCTCATCAACTTGAAGGATTCAAGCTTGCAGAGAAGACTGGCGCAAGTAATAGAGCAATGGTGTTAGGAATTATATTTGCTACAATATTCGGTATATTATCTGCTGTCTGGGCTCTTTTGCATATATCTTATAGAAATGGCATGGAGAAAAGTGTTACATGGTTGGGGTGGGAAGCTTTCAACCGATTGCAAGGATGGACGAATAATCCTACTGGCGGGAGTCTTTCTGATGCGGGTTTTTTATCGAGTGGTGTCTTAGCCGTAATATTCCTTACGATTATGAGAAGCAGATTTATTTGGTGGGTGTTTCATCCAGTAGGTTATGCACTCTCAGCTAGTTGGGGAAGTAGCTGTACGTGGTTTCCTATATTCATTAGTTGGTTGGCTAAATGGTCAATCCTTAGATTTGGTGGGTTGAAACTCCATAGACAGGCTGTCCCGTTCTTCGCTGGATTGATCTTGGGCGATTTTACTATGGGAAGTATATGGTCAATAATTGGCATTATTTTGAATGTGCCTATGTATGCTATATGGTGGTATTAGTGAGTTTTTTGTACTCATTACCTTTTAAGGAGTAGCGATGGAAAAAGATAAAATAGGAATATGTATAATAGGAACAGGAAGGGCGGGTATACTTCACGGTGGAATGTTTAACAAGATACCACATGCCCGATTAGTAGCAGTGGTTGACTCTGATGAAGAGAAGGCTCAGATCGCCGCAAAGGAATTGGAGGTCGAGAAGTATTATAAGAATTATCTGGATGCTTGTAATGACGAAAAGATAGATGCTGTGTGTATTGTTACTCCCACTTTTACGCATTGCGAAATTGCAGTCGCTTGTGCGAATGCTGGAAAACATATATTTTCTGAAAAACCTATGGCAATAACTCCTGATGAGTGTGATATGATGATAGAATCGGCTCAAAGGAACCGAGTAAAATTACAGATCGGTTTCATGAGGCGCTTTGATAAGAATTTCCAGAAAGCAAAGCAAATACTGGATAGTGGAGAAATCGGGGATATTGTCCTCGTTAAGTCCTTGACTCGTGGTCCAGGGCTTCCTCCAAAATGGTATTTTTCTATAGAAACAAGCAATGGTTTGCTGGCAGAGGTGAATAGTCACGATATAGATACATTAAGATGGTTCGCTGGCAGTGAATTCTCAAGAGTATATGCAGAAGCAGGTAACTATAGGTGTCCGGAGCTAAAGGCTGACTACCCAGATTTTTATGATAATGTGATCTTGAATGCAAGATTCAAAAATGGTAAAATGGGGATGATAGATGGCGCCTGCCCGGATTTCTATGGTTATGATTCAAGAACCGAGGTTTTGGGAACTAAGGGTGTGCTATTTGTGGGACGAATACAAGATGAGACTGTGATTTTTACAAAAGAGCATGATATGATTCAACCTGTAGTGAGTAGTTGGCGTAATTTATTCAGGGATGCATATCTTGGTGAAGATGAGCATTTTATCCATTGCATACTCAATGATGAAGAACCTGCGGTGACTGGTCTGGATGGTAAGAAAGCTGTGGAAGTAGTACTGGCAGGCAATCGCTCTATAAAGGAAAGTAAGGTTATAAACCTTGAAGGAAAATAAAAAGATGAAAGCTGTTATTTTTCATGGTATCGGAGATATAAACTACGAGGAAGCTCCGTATCCAAAGATAGGTACGCACGAAGCGATTCTTCGAGTCGAAATGGCGGGTGTTTGTGGAACTGATCTCAGAATCTATCGCTTTGGACATAGGAAGATTCCTGCTGGTGAACATAGAATTTTGGGACATGAAGTGGCTGGAACTATCGCTGAGGTTGGAGATGACGTTAGATCGTTATTACACGTCGGACAGCGAGTGATCGTGGCTCCAAATATAGGCTGTGGAGAGTGTAGGAGTTGTAGTAAAGGGTATGACAACTTATGTCAGGATTATGATGCCTTCGGAATATCTATGGATGGCGGATTTGCAGAATATATGAAGATTGTCCCACGAGCTATCTATAAGGGCAATATTATTCAGCTTGATGATGACATATCTTATGAAGAGGGCATAATGTGTGAAACCCTTTCATGTTGTTATCATGGATTTACTCATTGCGGGCTTCGCACTGGTGAAACAGCATTAATCATTGGAGAAGGACCTATCGGTCTATTACATACACAGCTTGCCAAGCTGTCAGGCGCCAGCAAAGTAATCGTGAGTGGATTGATAGATGAGCGACTGATGAAAGCAAAAGAGTTGGGCGCAGATGTGATTGTAAATTCATATTCCCAGAATCTAAAGGAAGCAGTAATGAGTGTGACAGATGGAGTAGGGGCTGACGTGATCATTGTGGCATGCCCTTCGCCAGATGCTGTCGCAGAATCGCTTTCACTATCTGCAATAGGAGGTCGTATTAACATATTTGGAGGGATCCCCGCAGAAAAGGAGAAAATTCCTTTAAGTAGCCATCTGATTCATTACAAAGAGCTTATTGTTACAGGCACAACAGGATCCAATCTTGAGCATTTCAAACTATCTTTGCAACTCATCCGCGCGAAGAAAATTGAAGTAAAATCAATGGTGACAGATGTTTTATCACTTATTGACGTCCCTGGTTATTTCAACAAACCGACAGCGAATATTAAGGCGGCTGTCTCACCTCAAATATAATGCAGTTAATTTTTCTAAAGTCTGATTGTCGCACAATTGCATTTCTAAGGAGAGTTGAATATGGCAAAGAAGATTAACGTAGCATTAATTGGTTACAAGTTTATGGGGAAGGCTCACAGCAACGCTTATAAAAGGCTGGACTTTTTCTTTAACACCGAATATAAGCCCGTTATGAAAGTGATTTGCGGTCGCCATGAAGCTCCACTCAAAGAAGCCGCTGAGTCATGGGGCTGGGAGGAATATGATACCTCATGGGAGAATGTTATCAAAAGAGATGATATAGACATCGTGGATATATCATCACCGCAAAACACACATCGAGATATTGCGGTAGCAGCAGCCAAAGCTGGTAAACACATCCTTTTAGAAAAGCCTATGGCTATGAACTATCACGAAGCCGAAGAAATGCTGGAAGCAGTAAAAAAAGCCGGAGTAAAACACATGATCGGCTTTAATTACCGTCGTGTGCCAGCAATCGTTCTTGCAAAAAGGCTTATACAAGAAGGTAAGATCGGCAGGATATTCCACTGGCGAGCCTGTTACCTTCAGGATTGGATAGTGAGTGAAGACTTCCCATTAATATGGAAATTAAAGAAGGAAATAGCGGGAGCAGGAGCGCATGGGGATTTAAACTCACACTTGATCGATCTAGCCAGATATCTGATCGGTGAAATAAAAAGCGTGTTCGGAATGACGCACACTTTTATCAAAAAGCGACCGCTACCCAGCGAAAGCGATGAGCTTAATACCATGCTAACAGCAGAATCAGGTAGAGAAATGGGAGAAGTGACTGTTGACGATACCACTTCCTTCCTTGCTGAATTTGAAAACGGAACTGTAGGATCATTTGAGGCAACTCGATTTGCCTCTGGTAGAAAGAACTACAACAGTTTCGAGATATACGGCAGTAAAGGAAGTCTGTGTTTCAATTTTGAGAGCATGAATGAGCTTTATTATTACTCCAGAGAAGATGAAAACTATGTCCAGGGATTCAAAAGAATCCTTGCTACAGAAGAAAGCCATCCTTATATCAAGGCGTGGTGGCCTCCTGGGCATATTATCGGATACGAGCATACCTTCATTAATCAACTAGCAGACTTTTTGAACTGTATAGCGGAAGATATAATGCCTGAGCCGAATTTTTATGATGGCTTGAGGAACCAGCAGGTAATGGATGCTGTGATGGAATCCGCAGAGAAAGGTATGAAAATTACTTTGTGAACACATTATCTTTCAAGGAGGCGAAGAAATGAAAATCGGCATTGATAGTTACTGTTACCATCGCTACTTTGGCGAAATATATGATTTCCAGATAGACCCGGGAAAAAGATGGTCATTAGAAGATTTCTTAAAAAGAGCCATTGAACTCAAGGTAGATGGTGTGTCTTTAGAGACTTGCTTTATACCAAGTTTTGAAAAAGATTATCTGAAGAAAATAAAGGACATCTTGGACAAAGCCAGCATTGACAGAGTGATAGCATGGGGTCATCCGGATGGTCTTGAGGCTGGTAAGAACGAGGATGCTCTCAAAGACCTTATAAAGATGATAGATGTTGCTGAATTCATGGGTGGCTCGAAGATTATGAGGATAGTTGGAAGCAGTCTAATGTTTAGATATGAGCCACACGAACCACAACTGAAAAATCTGACAAGGATGTTAAAAGAAGCAACAAAGGTGGCAGAAGACAAGGGTGTCATCATTGCTATGGAAAATCATATTGACTATACAGCAAGCGAAATATTTGACCTTATAGACAGAGTAGGCTCCAAGAATCTAGGAGTGAACTTTGATACTGGTAATGCTCTGCGATTATTTGAAAGCCCAGTAGAGGAAGCTAAGATACTTGTTCCCTATATCTATGCCACTCATATAAAAGATGTAAGCCCAAGACGAGGTGGTTCTCCCAAAGAATGGAATTTCTGGGAGAGTGTTCCCGCCGGCGAGGGTGTTGTGGATATACCCGGTGTGATGAAGGTACTTAAAGATTCGGGATACGAAGGTGTATTAGCCGTAGAACTGGATTGCTTGAAAGAGAACTGGGAAGAAGATCATGCAGTTGAAATGAGTGTAAAATATTTGAGAGAGCAAGACTCAAAGCTTTAAATGCTTTTGTCACTCATCACATTATAAACAAGAGGAAAAGTATGAAAGCACGTTTAGTTCCGTTATATTTTGAACCCGGTAGAGATAATGAATTTGATGAGCAAGTAAATAGATTGAAAAACCTGCTTGCTAAAGAGGCGGAATTATTGGACCCCGTAGCGCTAGGCACTACTCTCCCTGATGCTGAGGCTGTCGTTTTTCCTCAATTTTTAGGAGAAGCATACCGGCGAGTTAGAGATTTCAAAATTAATTATCCTATACTTGTTATCACGTCGGAATTTGGAACAGTCTCTATGTGGGATTGGGAGATTGCCAGTTACTTAAAAACCGAAGGGGTAAAAACCATTACTCCCTACAATCTGGAACAGACTAAAATGATCTGTAAAGGGTTGGGCGTGAAGAGAGAACTGAAGCAAACCAAATTTCTTGTATTTCAGGATAACCCCGGTGAAGGATTTCAGGCGAGTATATTTAAGCGATTTTACTGGTGGGAAGATGAGTGCGCTCAACGCATGTTTGACAAATTTGGGGTCACGATAGTGAAGAAAAGCTTCAAAGAGTTAGGTGAAGAAGCCAAATGTATTTCTGATCAGGAAGCGGAAGCAGTTTGCGAAGAATGGAAATCAAGATTGAATATCAACAGCGATGTCTCTAAAAAAGCGATTTACAGCGCGCTTAAGGTTTATATCGCCCTGAAACGAGAGCTTGAAAAAGACGAAAATATTAAGGGCATAGGCATCAACTGTCTCAATGAGTCTCATTTTTCGGATACAACCCCCTGCCTTGCATGGAATATGCTTTATGAAGAGAAAGGACTTATCTGGGGTTGTGAAGCAGATACTATCTCTATGCTAACAAAGTATATTCTGAATAAATCATTGGATGTGCCAATTATGATGACCAATCTTTACCCCTTCCTAATGGGACAGGCGGCATTGAAGCATGAGCGAATAGAGAAATTCCCGGATGTTGATAAACCTGAGAATTATGTTCTAACTGCTCATTGTGGCTATTTGGGTGTTCTTCCTCAATGTTTTTCTTCAGAATGGACACTTCGGAAGAAAGTTCTGGCGATCGTTGACGAGAACGCCACTGCCATAGATGCCCGTTTACCTGTCGGTGACATTACACTGGCAAAACTCGATCCCACCTTTGATAAAATATCAGTCGTAGAGGGAGAGCTCATAGATTATGCACAATATCCGGGTTCTGACTGTTTGAACGGCGCAGTTATAAGAGTACCAGATGGGCACAGATTAATGGATATGATGTATTCACACCATTACCTCTTAATGACGGGGCATAACCTCGTAGATATAAAAATGCTCTCTATGATATTCGATCTTAAAATTGAGTGGCAGTAGCACTGAAACCATAAGGATTGATGATGTGAAATTAGAGCTTCTGGAATCGCCGTGATAATTCACAGGCATTGATAATTTAAGGCACTTTGTAGCCCAACCTTTCAGGTTGGCTTTTTAATTTTCCAAGCTAGAAGCTTGGGCTACGAAAACAATTAGCACAAGTCGTTAACTTGACAATGTTAAATTAGAAAAAAATGCAGTTTTTAAATCTAACATTGTCAAGTTAAGTAAGAAAGGAAATACTTTAATGGAGATTCCTATCGCTTCCAATAATGAACATTAAATAATTAATTGGGTAATAAAATTATCGGGGTTTTCTGGATTCCTAGCTATTACCCGATTGATTATTTGACCTTCATCATTGGAGCGTGAAGAGAAAAGAGATATGAGTAAGGGAGAAACTGGAAATAAAGGTGAACTGGAAAAAACTTTCTGTGATAATTGTCCTTATACACCGACGTTTGAAATTCTAAGGCAGGTGATAGATAAGCTTGGTGAAAAGCCTATAATTGTCGCAGAACCGGGGTGTGCAGTAAGACTAAATGCACCGCCGTTTGAGATGCTCGATGTTAAATATTCCATGGGGTCAGCTATCGGGATAGCATCTGGGCTTGCATGGTCACGAACAAAGAACAAACCCATAGCTGTCTGCGGAGATTCGTCTTTTTTCCACACAGGCATAAATGCTCTGATGAACGTTGTCCAGAATCGAGTTCCTATATTCATAATGCTACTCGATAACTCAGTTGCCGCTTTGACGGGCTATCAGACTCATCCGGGAACTGGTTACGACATCAGAGGTAAAAAGACAACAAGAATTGACGTTGCAGACATTGCCAAACTTTGCGGAATACCTTTTGTAGAGACTGTCTCGCCTGATAATCTTGATGAGATGAAGTCGGCATTTCATAAAGCTTTGACTATGGATGATCTATCGCTTGTGGTTGTGCAGAAACCATGTCCGTTAATTGAGAGGAGTTAAAAAATGATTACGATTGCGTTATTTGGTGCAGGGGGGAAAATGGGTACACGGATCGGTAATAACATCAAGAACGATCCAGAATACGAAGTGCTTTACGTTGAAGCGAATGAAGCTAGTATGGCGAAGTTACGAGAGCGAGGACTGAAACCATCTACTAAAGAGGATGCTCTCAAAAAAGCTGACGTTGTGATCTTTGCCATACCTGATACTATAATCGGGAAAGTGGCAAAGGAAGTAGTGCCTTCTTTTAAGAGCGATGCGATGCTGATCTGCCTTGATCCAGCGGCGCCTCATGCGGGTGAGTTGCCAGATCGTGAGGATGTTTCATATTTTGTTGTCCATCCATGCCATCCGCCCGTTGTAAATGATGAGACTGATCCCGAAGCGAGGATGGACTTCTTCGGTGGTACAAAAGCGAAGCAGAACGTAGTCTGCGCTCTAATGCAGGGAACAGAGGATGATTACAAGAAAGGTGAGCAGATTGCACGAAAGATGTTTGCCCCTGTTATGAACGCTTATCGCATAACAGTTGAGCAGATGGCGATTCTTGAGCCTGCTATGGCTGAAGTAGTGGCATTTACCTGTATGACTATTGTTCGAGAAGCACTGGACGAAGCTATCAATCACGGAGTTCCTGCCGATGCGGCAAAGGCTTTTATGATGGGTCACATAAACGCCAACGTAGGCATATTATTCAATTATATTGATGCGCAGGTATCCGACGCCGCAAAACAAGTGATGTTAAGGGCAAAGAAAACGCTATTCCAGCCCGACTGGAAGAAGGTCTTTGAGCCGGAGAACGTCCTCAGCGAAGTGAAGGCAATTGCGCAAGGGAAGAAGGATTGATTTAATATTTAATGGATTAGCACAGCTTTAGCCTGCGTTTCAGAAGGTTAAGAAAATAATTGGGTAATAAAATAAATCCCTCAAATCCCCCTAACCCCCTTTGCTAAAGCTAATCTTTACCCACAAATCATAGATATTGTAGAAACCAAGTCTTTTCCCTCTTTAGCTAAAGAGGGATTAAGGGAGATTTGATTAAGGTTTTGGGTCATTTGGTTCAATAGATACTCAAAAAT
>Ga0247841_10001439_pt1 | contig 54026 bp, 50 predicted proteins | sample LaCruzMarch2015__2_FD_192410 | JGI IMG/M metagenome (GOLD analysis project Ga0247841, IMG submission 192410) | Freshwater microbial communities from meromictic Lake La Cruz, Castile-La Mancha, Spain - LaCruzMarch2015_18m | ecosystem: Environmental > Aquatic > Freshwater > Lake | place: Spain... | reverse complement strand
GAGGAACGACTTACACCTACACTGCCAAAGTGCAGACAGGAGGCACGTGGAGCGTGGATACGGGTGACCCGACTGCACACGATGGAACCGGCCCGTCTTCTGTTACCTACACCACGGGCAACACCCTCGATGTCACCGCCAGCGGTACTGACAGCGTCGGTAACAACGCCAACACCAACAAAGACATTGCCATCGTAGCAAATACGCCGACGATAGATATTCACGAAAATCTCGATTGGGGTGGTGATAATCTTGGCACATTTACTGCCACTGAGGACGATGCAGTCGTTATTAAAGGGACGACCACTGATGTCCCGGTAGGAAGCACCTTGAATATTAACATAACTGACGGGACAACAACAATCTCCGATACCGCGATTGTGCATGCATTCGACGGTGACAAAAATTGGGAACTCGCCGCTCTCAACCTGAGCAGTATGAAAAACGGAACGATAACCGTTACCGCCTCATACACCGACGATACCGGTAATGCTTATACCGACAGCGCCAGCGCCCAGCATGACAAATCAGGCACGGTTGCCATCGACAGTATCACAATCGACACAGGCATCCCAGCCGATTTTATCACTTCTGACCAGACTTTGATCTTTAGCGGTTCTGCTAGTGCCGGAGCCGATGTCGTCCTTACCTTAACCGGAGGCCCTGGTGGCGGCACATTCAGCGGTGTGCATGTTACAGCCGATACTAGCGGCGTATGGACTTATAGCTATATCGGAACGACTCTATCTGACGGCGCTTACAACCTGCAAGCAGTAAGTGGTACGACTGCAAATCAGGCATTCACGATTGATCATACAGCCCCTGTCGGTGCTGTTACCGTTAGTTCTTTGGCCACAGAGGACACAACCCCGACAATTACGGGAACCGCTACTGTAGGCACAGGTGAGACATTGACCGTTACCGTCAACGGCAAGACTTATACAGAAGGCGACGGTAATCTCTCTCACGACGGTGCTCTCAACACATGGGCGCTGCAAATTCCGGCTTCCGATGCTCTTACGCCCAAGAGCGCAGTCTCCGGCGGATTTGACGGTAAATATGAGGTAACCGCAACCATCAAAGACACCGCGGGAAACACAACAATTGACAGCTCAACAAAGGAGCTTACTATTGCAGACACAACCGCTCCGGTCATCGACCTCGATCCGTCCAATGGGGCAAGCATCAATCATTCAACAATCACGACATTAAACGAAGCAGTAAGTTTGGATGATAATTCCGATGTCGCTTCGGTAACCGACACTTCAGACCAGATAACACAAGTCTCGATTACTGTTGGCGGATTGAAAAACGGGGCAGATGAAAAATTGATATTTGGTTCGACGACCATAGCTGCAAACGGTAGCGATATTAGTTCCGTTGATGCAACAGATATTACGGTCGGCGGCGTTCGGGTAAACATTACTTATTCGGGCGAATTTCTAATCCAAAAATTCAATTATGATCCCCTAACGCAGGCGGAGGCTCAAGCGATCATCCGCGATATCCAGTATCAAAACACAGCTGGTTCACCGACTGTCGGAAATAGGACTTTTGATTTCGGTGCAACTGATGGCGCTGGAAATGCAGCAACGGCTGCACGAACCACAGTGGCAGGCGGTGGCACAGCAGATTCAACACCACCGACGGTAACAATTACCGCTGGACAAAGCAGTTTGAAGGCTGGCGAAACAACTACGCTTTACTTTGAGTTCAGCGAAGATGTTGGGGATTCTTTTGTGGTTGGCGATATTACGGTGGAAAGTGGCACTTTGAGCAACTTCGACAAAACCGACGCAACACATTATACAGCCACTTATACCCCTGCCGTTGCAACTGAGGACGCTTCTATGGTGGTAAATGTCGCTATCGATAAATTCAAGGATACCGCAAACAACTCAAACACTGCTGCAGCTTCAAAAATTTTAGCCATCGATACCATGCAGCCGACGGTATCCATCGTGGTGACCGACACTGCTCTTAAGGCCGGTGAAACCTCGCTGGTGACGATCACCTTCAATGAAGCGGTGACCGGCTTCGCCAATGCCGATCTGACCATTGCCAACGGAACCATGACTGATGTTACTTCGTCCGATGGCGGCACCACTTGGACGGCTACTCTGACCCCGACGGCGAACATCACGGATACCACCAACGTCATCACCCTGGCCAATACCGGCGTGGCTGATGCAGCCGGAAATGCCGGAACGGGAACCACCGATTCCAACAACTACGCCATCGATACCCTGAGGCCGACTGTATCCATTCAGGGCGCACCAACGAGCCATGACGGCGCTACCGGTTTTACTGTTACCTTTGAATTCAACGAAAACGTAACCGGTTTTGATGGTAGCGATATAACTGTCAGCAATGCGACTCTGTCCAATTTCAACACAGTTGACGGCAATACTTACACCGCCAAAATAACCCCAACTGGCAACAACACCATATCCATTGATGTTCCCGGCAGCAAAGTTCTGGATATCGCAGGAAACGACAACACGGCGGCATCTCAGGTAACGGTTAGCTACTCGACAGGCGAAGCCCCTGTAATCAATGACGCGACCGCGACGCTTGACGAGAACAGCGCCAACGGCACAGTTGTGTACAACGTCGATGCAGTTGGCGGCACCGCCGCCGACAGGGATGCTGACGGCGATGCTCTGACCTACAGCATCACCGCCGGTAACGCCTCCGGCGCCTTTGCCATTGATGCTACCACCGGCGTGATTACCGTGGCTGACGTATCCAAACTGGATTACGAGACCACGCCGAGTTTCGCGCTGACGATTCAGGCCTCTGATGGCACTAACACAGACACCGCCGTCATAACGGTTAATCTGAATAACTTGAATGACACCGCGCCGCCGCCCGAACCACCACCGGAGCCACCTCCTGAAGGTGACAACAATAATTTTGTGCCGACAAGCTATTCGTCTCCCAGCGCATTCGACATCGTCCAGCCGGCCAATCTCACTACACCAACACCCGGCGGCTTGGGTCTTATTAACGATGCTTCGCTTGCATCTATGACGCATCATATATTACTGGTTGTCATTCCCAGTTCCCAAGAGGTGACCGTCGAGGAACGTGCTACTTTCTCGTTGCCGGAAGGGACGTTCCATCACACGGATCCCAACACAAAGATAGCGTTGGAGGCATGTCTTGCTGATGGTAGTCCTCTGCCCGACTGGATAAAGTTCAACCCGTCCAGCAGACAATTTGAAGTAAGACCGCCTGATGGCGTTGAGGGTGAAATCGATATTAAAATTACGGCGCGGGATGATCAGGGCAATGTCGCAATCGCCAATTTCCTTATTCGCGTAAAGGATGATAAATCAAAAGATACAAGTGCTTCTGAAAGTCGTCAGGATCACGAAAATGATAATGCAGACGATGGTGTTTCCGATGCCAATTTCGATCAGGGTTCCGTATCCGTTGTAGAAGATATCTCCAAATCGGACAATTCTAATGATAAAATTATATCGCGTGTTGTATTGAAAGGGAGACCGTCTCTTGCAGAACAACTGATGTACTACAAAGGTAAAGACCGGGATTACGCAATCAACAGGATTGTTGAGCTAAATCAACAAAAAGCTAAAATCGGGCAGGCCTTGAACAGGTGATTAATATTATGAGTATTTAGGAGGGTAGTTTTGAAATTGCTTAGAATTGTAACTGTGTTTGTGTCTGTGTGCTTGTTGTTTGGATGCGCTGTTTCTCAAAAGCCATTTAGCGAAACTGAATTGTTGAGTCGGATAGAGTCCGACCGTAAGACGCTATATGCGAAACAGGAACCGATAACTGAACAGCTTTCTCTGGAAGAGGCTATGGCCAGAGCCTTGATGTATAACCTTGATCATCGCATCAAGCTTATGGAAGACGCCCTCAGCCTTAGACAAGTCGATCTTGCAAAATTTGATATGCTCCCCCGTGTGGTTGCCGCAGCCGGATACAACGTGCGGAATGAATGGAATGCCTCTTCCAGCCAGAATGTATATACCGAGCAACAATCACTCTCCCCATCGACATCTACGGACAAAGCACATTCTAATCTCGATATTATGATGACATGGAATATCCTTGATTTTGGTGTCAGTTATTTTCACGCCCGCCAGCAGTCGGATCGGGCGCTTATCATGTCTGAGCGCCGCCGCAAGGTAGTGCATACGATTATTCAGCAGGTTCGCCACGCCTATTGGCAGGCCCTTGGAGCTCAGCAGATGGAAGGCCGCTTCCAGCCCCTCCTCAAAGATGTTGAAAGGGCGCTTCAAGACAGCAAAAAAAGCGAGGCAGAGAAGCTTCGTTCTCCGATAGAAGCGCTATCTTATCAAAAGACGCTTCTGGAGATTATGAAACAGCTTGAGGCCTTTCGTGATGAGCTTTCACAGGCGAAGATGAAGCTTTCTTCTTTGATAAATGTATCGCCGGGGCAAAACTACCGGCTGGCGTTGCCTGCATCTATGGATAAGCCTAAACTTCCTGAAGACCTGAGTGCGATGGAAAGCAGGGCGCTTTACATGAGACCGGAACTCATGGAGGCGGACTATAACAAGCGAATCAGCGTTAATGAAACAAGAAAGGCCATTCTCAGAATGCTGCCCGGCATCGAAATTTCAGCAGGTTGGCATTATGACAGCAACAGCTTTTTGGTTTGGAACAACTGGCTTGAAGGTGGCGCAAGGGTTGCGTGGAATCTGATAAATCTGATAAACGGGCCGATCCAGTTGCAAGTTGCTAATGCGCAAACAGAGATTGCTTTAACAAATAGATTGGCGCTAAGTATGGCCGTCTTGACTCAGGTGCATCTGGCTTACTATGATTTCCTGAGCAAAGAGCGGCAATACGATTTGTCAAAGGAGCTGCAGGAGATTGATGCCGGGATTAACCAACATACCCAGAATGCCTTCATAGCAGGCTCACAGGGACGACTAAACGCGATACGGGCGTCGATAGGTTCAATGATGGCGGATTTCCGAAGCTATCAAAACTATGCCGCCCTCCAAAATGCTTATGGACAGATTTCCGCAACCGTCGGAGTGGATCCCATCCCGGAGGAGGTTAAGGCGCATGATGTGAAGACGATTACCGAAGCGGTCCGCATATCTTTGAGCAGACATTGGAAACCCCTTCCGGCTGCCTTAGATAGTGCTAAGGCTCAGACTGAGATAAAGGATGTTGCGCCTCCAGTTAAGGAAACAAAGACAGAGACACCGGTTGAGATAAAGGATGCTGCAAAGCCGCCTGTTGAGACTATTAATTAAATTGCGATTTTAGACTAAATAGAAAAAACTTATGAGGAAAATGTTTTTTATATATTTTTCACTGGCGATAATCGTCTCCTTTGTCTTTCCCGTTGCGGCGCAAGGGGAAGAGCGTGTTCGTGTCCAGTTGACTTCATTCCAGCAGACGACTATTTCCTCAGAAATTTCTGCTAAGATATCCAGCTTGCCGATGCGCGAAGGGGCTTCCTTCAAAACGGACGATATTTTGGTTAACTTTGATTGCTCGCTTTTGACATCTCAGCGTGACAAGGCTGTGGCTACGGCAAAATCTGCTCAAGAAACCTATACCGTGAATAAGCGTCTAGAAGAGCTTGGCTCTATCGGCAAACTGGAATTGGATCAGTCAGTGGCCAAGTATAATGAAACGAAGGCCGAGCTTGAAACAATGAGTACATACGTATCGAAATGTACTGTGCGTGCGCCATTTACAGGGCGAGTTGCCAAACTTTATACAGAGAGTCATCAGTATATGACACCGGGCAAGCAGATTATGGACATCGTTGATACGGAACAGATTGAAGTCCGTTTAATTGTGCCTTCGCGCTGGCTTAAATGGCTGAAAATTGGAAGTACCTTTACCGTTCTCATCGAAGAGATCGGCAGGACTTATAAGGCTACGGTAATCCGCATAAACCCGCGTGTCGATGCGCTCAGTCAGACCGTAACCCTGACCGGCAAGATTGACGGGGATCGCCCTGAACTATTGCCGGGTATGAGTGGGTGGGCCGGTTTCGGCAAAAAGTAATGGATGATCAGGAAAGACAAATACTCTTTTTCAGGATTCTCCTTCAGCTTTCCAAGAGAGTCAGAGAGGCGGCAAAATCCGAGGAAATCGGATTTTTGGCCGTCAATGATACCAAACAGTTAATCAATTACCGACAGGCGGCGCTTTGGCTTAAAGACAAAGGCGTCTTTTCGGTATCCGGCCTTCCCTATCCTGATAAAAGCGCACCTTATGTTCAATGGCTTAATTCCGTATTTAAGGCGTTGAGTAACGTAACCGAGCGCATCGTCGTTGCGCCCTCCGAGCTTCCTGCATCTATTGCCGAGACATGGCAAGACTGGCTTCCTTTACATGCCGTTGTCGCGCCGATATTCCTTTCCGGGGAAAAACCAGCCGGGTATCTTTTGCTTGCCGGGGATACTCAATGGGAAGATCGTGAACTTGCCGTTTTCGATGAACTCTGCGCTGTTTATTCGCACGGCCTAAAAGCGCTTTCTTCCGGGAGGAATTTTGATTTCCATCTAAAGGCTGTTTTCAGAAATCGGCGACTCACAGTGGCAATAATTATTTTGATGTTTTCGTTGCTTTTTTTCCCCGTGCGCCTTTCCGTCCAGGCACAGGCGGAAGTTGTTCCGAAAGACCCTTTTATCGTTCGCTCACCACTGGAAGGCATTATCGCAGATTTTAAGATTCGTCCTAATGAAGCGGTCAGCGAGGGACAAGTCATTTTTACCTTCGATAAAACCAACCTGAAAACGAGAATGGATGTCGCCTCCCAGTCTTACAGAGTTGCCGCCGAAGAATACCGTCAAACGGCACAGATGGCTGTGGAGGATGAAAAGGCCAGAAATTCTATAGCATCCCGTCGTGGAAAAATGCAGGAAAGAGCAACGGAATTTTCTTATTCACGCCAGTTGTTGGATCGGATAGAGGTAAAATCGCCGCGCCCCGGTGTTGCCATTTTCGCCGACCAGAATGACTGGATCGGCAAGAATGTCTATGTGGGGGAGCGTGTTATCACAATCGCCGACCCTTCCAAGGTTGAGATTTTGATTAATCTTTCGGTTGCGGATGCCGTTCAACTCGAGACGGGCGCGGATGTAACCCTGTATCTTACTGCCGATCTGCAAAGGCCCAGAAAAGGGAAACTCAATTACATTTCCTATAAACCGGAGATAATGGCTTCCGGTGCCAGCGTTTACCGCTTAAAGGCCGATTTTGCCGACAGCGAAAACCTGCCGCGTGTTGGTCTGACCGGTGTTGCCAAAATATATGGAAAAAAAGTTTCTGTAGCATATTATATATTCCGCCGTCCATTAACGGCGTTTAGGCAGTGGCTAGGATGGTAGAATCTTTTCATCTTCCCCCTCTAAGGCAGGAACTCGGCATTTATAAGGCGCCGGTCTCACCCGATGGGAACCCCGCCTGGACTCTCCATGACCCTTCGGCCAACAAGTTCTATCAGTTAAGCTGGCCGGCATTCGAAATGGTGTCGCGGTGGGAACTGGGAACATCCGACGCTGTCCTCGAATCCGTCCGGCGCGAAACCACGATTACAATTTCTGAAGATGATCTTGTTAATCTTATTAACTTTCTCGAGCAAAATTTCCTCCTTGATGCAAGAGGCACGGCAAAGGTGTTGGAGGGGTTTAAATTGCAGCAGATGTCATGGTCAAAACGGCTTCTGAAAAACTATCTCTTTTTTCGTATCCCTTTCCTTAATCCCCAAAACTTTCTGGACAAAATCGGGGGATGGTTCTCTTGGATATATACCCCATGGTTTTTTGCGGGTTGTATAGCAGCATTGATTACTGCGGTTTTTTTAATATCGCAGCAATGGGAGAACTTCCGGCATTCCTTTACGGCTTACACAACTTGGGAGGGTGTCCTTGCGCTGGGAATTGCGGTCTTGATTGCAAAAACAGCCCATGAATTCGGTCATGCCTTAACCGCACATCGCTATGGTTGCCGAATTCCGGCGATGGGAGTCGCTTTTATTGTTATGTTCCCTATGCTTTACACAGACACCAATGAGGTATGGAAATTATCAAATCGCCGGGAGCGTCTGGCGGTATTGTAACCGAGCTGATTCTTGCGCTCATTGCCGCCTGGTTGTGGATTTTTCTTCCGGAGGGGGCAATTAAGGCCGGAGTATTTATCATGGCCACCTCTACTTGGATTATGACACTGGCACTCAATGCCAGCCCCTTCATGCGCTTCGACGGATATTTCATCATCTGCGATTTAACCGGCATCGCCAACCTCCACACCCGTTCCTTTGCCTTCGGGAGTTGGTGGCTCAGGGAAACTCTCTTCGGAATTGGCGATCCGCCCCCTGAACCGGCACCCCCTGCGCGTTATTTTTTCTTTATAGCCTTTGCTTATATAGTTTGGATCTACCGTTTGGTTATCTTTTTTGGTATTGCCGTTTTGGTCTATAACTATTTCTTTAAGTTCTTAGGAATTTTCCTTTTTATTGTCGAGGTTTGGTGGTTCATCATCCTACCCATTTACAGTGAAGCGGTTTCATGGTGGAAAATGCGCTCACGAATGAAGGTGAATTTTGCGGCCTTGAGAACTTGCTGCCTCATCGGATTGTTTGTCGCCGTTTTTATAATCCCCTGGAGGGGGCGAGTCGTTGCCCCTGCTGTTCTTGCGGCGGCAAGGGAGCAACAGTTCTTCGCGCCTGTGCCCGCTATGGTTGTTGAAGAACCGGCACGGTCGAAAAAATATGTCCAGAGCGGGGATGTGCTTGTAATCCTCTATTCACATGAACTGAGAAACAGGATAGAGCAGGTCGGGATTTCTCAATCCGTCGCCGGTTGGCATGTGAATCAACAACCTTTTAATGAGCAGATGCTTGCTGAAGGACAGGTGCTAAGACGACGATTGGAAGAGGCGGCAACAGAGCTGCAAGGCAGAAAAAAAGAGGCCGATCAGCTCACGATGCGCGCCAATTTTAACGGATTTATTTTAACACGAAATGACGAGATACAACCGGGGACAATGCTATCATCAATGGAGCAGCTTTACGTGCTTGTGGATACAACGGAAAACAGGGTGGACGCCTTTATCGGCACATCTGATCTTAAAAGAATCCGTGTAGGCAATAAAGCCAGATTCATTCCCGATGCGCTGGAATTCGGCGTTTTTGACTGTCTGGTGGCGGGGATAGACAAGGTTAACGTAACAATCCTTGAAGAGGCCGCCCTCGGCTCCCCATACGGCGGTCCGATTGCGGCTCATGCGGACCAAAAAGGCTACCTGCATCCAACCGAGCCCCTGTTCCGAATAAGGTTAGGTTCATGCAGCCCCGCCAATGTCCCTATGCTGAGGCTCAAAGGCAAGGCAGGAATAGAAGCCGAAACACAGAGCCTTGTAACAAACATCTTGCGCAGAGGATATGAAGTCCTATTACGCGAAAGCGGATTTTAATAAATTATTTCTTGTTGAACTATCAACTTGACATGATCTGTGAAAGAAGTATATTTTACAAAAAAAACAGGGGGATTTAAAAATGCCGGCAAAAGTTAAAATTTTCACGTTAAGCACATGCAGTCATTGTAAGGCTACAAAGAAATTCCTGCATGATAATGGCATTAAATTTGAGTTTGTAGATGTAGATCAGTTTCAGGGCACGGAAAGAGAAAAAATTTTAGAGGACGTGGTTCAATACAATCCTCAGCGCTCTTTTCCAACTATTATCATTGGCGACAAAATTATTATTGGATTTAAAGAGGATGATATCCGAAAGGCTTTAGGTATCTGATGCAACCTGCCGAACTTTACGAAATGCTAAAGAAGGTTCAAGAACCAAAAGGTTATTTCTTTAATAAGGATAAAGATTGGGTTCTGGCCATTCTGCAAGACCTGTTAGTTATTAAAGGTCGATATGGTTATGCATCCTGCCCCTGTCGCCTGGCCTCTGGCAATCGCGAAAATGATCAAGACATAATGTGCCCCTGCATTTACAGGCAGGATGACGTGAAAGATTACGGCAGTTGTTATTGCAATTTGTATGTATCCCGCCAGTGGAATGAAGATAAGATTCCCCATAAATATGTGCCTGAAAGAAGGTCTCCGGATAAAATTGTTTTTTAATTATCCACAATTCTAACTTTTCTTTTACAGCAACTAAAGTTGTCGCATTTGTAAATCATTCTAATTATGAGCGCTCAAGAAATTTTTGCACATGCTTTTTTATTGTTGAATATTTATTTTTTATGTTTTCAATAGCGGCATGGGAAGCGGAATGAATTTTTTAAGGCATAAAAAAAGGAGTTAGATTATTCATCTAACTCCTTGATATTGTTTTGGTAGCGGGGATAGGATTTGAACCTATGACCTTTGGGTTATGAGCCCAACGAGCTACCAAGCTGCTCCACCCCGCGATATGACAAGATTTAAAAGAGGTGACCTTAGACCACTATCTCCCGAAAATGTCAAGGAGTTATTTTGTTTGTTATGTACCCCATCGTACGGTAGATCAGCTTTGCCGCCATAAAATCAGGAGCCACAATTCCGGGCAGCGGCGCTAACTCCACCACATCAAATCCTCGAATATTGCAGGAAGCGGAAACCAATTTCAGCAAATGCAGAACATCTTTAAAGTAAAGACCTCCCGGTTCCGGAGTTCCTGTTGCCGGCATTATCGACGGATCAAATACATCGAGATCTATTGTAACAAAAACATCTCCACTTAAATCCTTACAAACAGTTTCAGCCCAGTTTTTCTTATCCAATACAAAATCAGCGGAATACGATTTTACTTTGCTCTTAGGCAAAAATTCCCCCTCTTCTTTACTCATACTCCTAATACCCACCTGCGTAAGCGGGCATATCTCTGAAATTCTTCTTGCTACACAGGCATGGCTATAAGGGCTCCCCTGATAAGTATCACGCAGATCGGCATGAGCGTCAAATTGGAGAACGGTTAATTTTGGATACTTTTCCTTCACGGCCTGCACCGCGCCAAAGGTAATGCTGTGCTCCCCCCCAAGCATAACCGGAATTTTATTAAGCGAAGTAATCCGCGAAATTTTCTTGCGCACACTTCTTACCATATTCTTCGGACCGCGTGCATCAATGGGCACGGGCAAGGTTGTATGAATCCCTGCCAGATAGGTTTCTTTTTTTAACTCTTCATCATAGAGCTCCATGTTTGTGGAAGCTTCAATAATTGCCGCAGGCCCTTTGCGGCTGCCTGATTGATAAGTTGATGTCAAATCATAAGGAACCGGAACAACGACAAACTTAGCATCACGTAGCGAACACGCCGGATATATTCCCCCAAAATTCATAATAACTTTCTCCATTTGCTCTTTTAAAAATATTGGGATTTCTAGCACACAGAAGATAGCATGTCCAGATTTTCTCACTTCTGCATTAATAATTTTCAGCCGGAAGCTCCAACTAACGAGGCCTGTAATATCCCAGAAAGAAATCTCTGTTTTCATAGTATAAAAATGAATAGTGCCTGATCCAATCACCCAAAGCAGCAAAAGTTTTCTTCTTCCCTTCCACAACATAATGACGCAAAACAGGTTCGTGACAATGACCAAGAACAATAGCATCATAATCTTCTTTAAACCTGTCCCGGGCAAAGGAAAGCATTTTTTCCACCAGCACATCGCCGTCCTCGATAGTCATTTCTTTGCTTGCAGTAGAACTGAGGCTTGCTATTGCCCACCGAATCGAAGATGGAATAAAGCGTTGAAAGTGATAAAAAGGCCGGCTCCGCAAAAGCTTCCGGAATAACATATATTTAATGTTGGCTTTATCCGCTGTGTCACCGTGCCCGATTAAAGCCCTTGAATTATCCAATTTAATGTCTGTCTGTTCTTCAAATACTTCCATTCCCAAAACACCATGAAAATATTCCTTCATGAAAAAATCGTGATTCCCCTCAAATATATGAATTTTAATGCCTGCTTTTTGCAGTTCGATTAATTTGTTAATAATCAGCTTGAATTCCGGGTAAATTTTATCCTTTTGGCAAAACCAAAAGTCAAACAAGTCACCGACGATATAGAGATCATCAATTGGGGCTGTATCTCTACCAAGATCATCAGAATTCACCATAGATCTGGCCTTCCCGTCTTTGATATCACTCAGAAAACTCATTAACTGGGTATATCTTTCATCGGTAGCTCGCTTTAAATGGGTATCGGAAATAAAAACAGCTTTCATATTTTCAGCTCTTTCATTTAATATTTGTGTTCTTTAACAGATAATAGCCTATTAGGTCAATATCCTCATTTACTAATTTATTCTTGTCTTGTCTTGTTTTGCATTTTTTGGTAGTTACTTAATGTACTCTCAATGACAAAGGATGAAAAGATGAAAAAAAATACAGAAGCAATCCGGCGGGCAAAAGAAGTGTTAAAAATAGAAGCACAAAGTATTCTGCGACTAGTTGATAAAATTGACGGCAACTTCTCCCGTGCGGTTGACGCGATATGTAAATCCAAGGGGCGGGTAATAATTACCGGCATTGGTAAATCAGGATTGATTGGCAGGAAAATTGTCGCAACGCTTACCAGTACAGGAACACAGGCTATTTTTCTTCATCCTGTGGAGGGAATCCATGGTGATTTAGGCATAGTCACCAAGGAGGATATTCTTCTGGCAATTTCTAATAGTGGTGAAACAAACGAATTAATTCCCATCATTAGTTCAGTACGTCAAATAGGAACTCCTGTTATTGCTTTTACCGGCAATCTTACCTCAACGCTCGCACGAGTAAGCGACATTATTATTGATGTTTCCGTGGAAAAAGAAGCCTGCCCTTTTGGTCTTGCCCCAACATCGAGTACCACCGCGGCTTTGGCCATGGGCGACGCACTGGCTATCGCGCTCATTGATAAAAAACAATTTCGGGAAAAAGATTTTTTCAAGTTTCATCCGGGAGGAAGTCTGGGAGTAAGATTAAAAGCGACAGTCGGTGATGTGATGATCGTGGGCAAGCAAATCCCACGAGTTCTTACAGGCGCATCTGCGCAAAAAGCAATACAAGAAATTGACCGCAGAAATGTAGGATTTGTTCTGATTGCTGACAAAAAAAATAAACTCCTGGGAATTTTAACCGATGGCGATGTACGCCGGATGATCAGCAAAAATATTTCCTTTTCAGGTAAAACCATCGACGAATTAATGACACGCAAGCCTAAAACAATAGACGAAAATGCATCACTTGCACAAACTGTAGAGCGCATGCAAAAAGACGAAATCACAGCCCTAGCTGTGATAAATGGGAAAAAAGAGATTAAAGGTTATCTCCACCTGCACGATATTTTGGGACGTGGCGGATCAGTTACTATTTCTTTAACTTAATACCAATTTGCTTTCAAAAAATAAACTATGAATTTTTGAAAGCTTACTTGGTATAACATGCCTGACGGAGGCAACAATTATGGCACTTTACGAATTTGACGGTAAAAGGCCTCAAGTGCCTACCGATTCTTTCGTCCACCCCAACGCCGTTTTAATTGGCGATGTAAAAATCGGCCATGAATGCATGATCGCTCCGGGCGTCTCTATCCGGGCAGATTTTAGCCCGATAACAATCGGTGATCGTTCTAATGTTCAGGATAATGCTGTTATCCATGCGAATGCCAATTCAAAAGTAATCATTGAAAATGATGTCACCATCGCTCACGGCGTGATTCTGCATGATGTGCACATCAAAGCCCGCTGCTTTATCGGCATAGGCGCTATTTTACTTTTTGACGTTGTTTGTGAAGAAGATGTTTTTGTATCAGTCGGTTCAATTGTCCCTAAAGGCATGCATATACCCGCCGGCAAAATTGTTGCTGGAAATCCTGCCGAGATTACCCGTGATGTCACGGAAAAACAAAAAATCATGGCAAAAGAAGGTATCGATGCTTATCGGAAGATTTGCAGAAAATACGTTGCTAACCACTTGATTTAATTGGTAGGCGGTGCTGGGATTGAACCAGCGACTTCTACCGTGTGAAGGTAGCACTCTCCCGCTGAGTTAACCGCCCGATTGACGTTTTCTATAGCCTAAAGCACACTCTATTTCAAGTAAAAATACTGCTTCACATTCAGGATATTTCTTTTTACCAAGTAGCTATCAAATATTATCCCTACTTAGCTTCGCACGTAGGATAATTCCCAATAGCCTGTGGCTATTGGATAGTTCGTCCCGCAAATTTAAGTGCGCTACGTTTCTGAAACTTGGGACTCACTACCACTAGCGCTTCGAACTTCACTTCGTTCGTTGTCAGCGAGTCTCATTAAAGGTTGATTTACAGGGCATAATACCAAGTAAGCTTTCAAAAATTTAAATCTTAATGTTTGAAAGCAACTTGGTATTAACTAAATCCTGATAATACTCGACTCTTCGATCAGCAAACAAATCATTGTAAATATTTGCTCGTTTATCCCTTGCCTTAGAAATATCTATTTCGACAATACCGATCTCATCGCTATCCTGGGCCGCGCGATACAAAATGCTTCCATCAGGTGAAGTTATCTGGCTTTTACCTGTGTAGCTAAAGCGCTTCCCGCCTCGGTCTTCATATCCGCTGCGATTTGCCGTTATCGCGAAAATTTTATTTTCCAGGCAGCGAGTCACCATGGCATCCTGACAAAAGGGAAGAACAAGATTTGCCGGATGACAAATAACATCGGCACCTTGAAGAGCTAAAATTCTGGCAGATTCAGGAAAAAACCAGTCAAAACATACCATGATACCGATTTTACATTGGCCAATATCATAAACATTGAAGCCCTTGTTGCCCGGTTGAAACCAGAGTTTTTCTTCATTAAAAAGGTGAACTTTACGATACGTGGCAACATAACCCGCAGGTGATATCAAAACGGCAGAATTGTATAAGTCGCCATCGGCGATTTCCGCAATGCCGGCTACAATATGTATTTTTTTCTTTTGGGCAATTGTACATAAAGCTTTTGTCGTTTTGCCCGCCGGAATTGCTTCGGCTAGATCCAGTGTTTCCTGAACTGAAGTGAAATGGTATCCGGTATTAAACAACTCAGACAATACAAGCAGCCCGGCATCAGCAGTATCAATCATTGCCATAGCTTTATTAATGTTTGCGTCAATATTGCCGAACTGAGGCGCAAATTGAATGAATCCTACTTTCATAGACGCTCTTTATAATTTTAGTAATCTTAGATTAGCCCGATATTGGTCTATATGTCAAGCGAGCTTTGGAGGCTATAAAAAGCAAATCCTCCCGCCATCACTTTTAAATGATGACGGAAGGATTTGGTACTGCTTTTCAGCTTAGTGCTGGAGGGGTTTTAATTACAACATTTCATAAATACCGGCCGCGCCCATACCGCCACCGATACACATTGATACTATACCACGTTTCTTGCCGCGACGTTTCAACTCGTGAAGCAACTGAGCGGTCAGCTTGGCGCCGGTGCATCCCAAAGGATGTCCCAGAGCAATTGCTCCGCCGTTAGGATTGATATCGCCTGCCCAGTAACGATCTTCGATACCAACAGCACGGCAGGAGTAAATCGCCTGTGACGCAAAGGCTTCATTGATTTCATAAACATCAATGTCTTTATGCGTCAAACCGGCCATTTTCAGAACCTTGGGAATCGCGTAAGCCGGTCCCACACCCATTTCTTCGGCCAAACAACCGGCAACCGCGTAATGTGTCATTTTGGCAATGGGTTTTAGTTTTAACTCTTTGGCTTTCTCTGCTGTCATCAGCATACAGAAAGCAGCGCCATCGGTCATCTGTGAAGAGTTAGCCGGCGTCACGGAACCGCCTGCCTTGAAAGGTGATTTTAATTTTGCCATATTCTCCACTGAGGTCGGCCAACGCACACCGTCGTCCGTATCGAATGTCACATATTCTCTAATGCGTTTGCCATTTTTAATTTTATATTTCGCGGCCTTGATCGGAATAATTTCTTCTTTGAACTTGCCGGCCTTAATGGCTTCAAAAGCTCGGCGGTTGCTTTCCACACCCATCTTATCCTGATCGTCACGCGATATATTATGATTCGCCGCGACATTCTCCGCTGTGTTGCCCATGTTGATATAGACATTGGGCATACTGCCATCAAATTTCCAATCCGGATGCGGACGCATAGCTGAGCCGCCCATCGGAATATGCGTCATCGACTCGCAGCCACCAGCAATGATGATATCCGACCAGCCGGCGCGGATTTTAGCGGTCGCATCGGCAATCGCCTGAAGACCGGAAGCGCAGAAACGATTAACAATCATACCTGAAACTGAAATGGGCAGACCTGCTCCCATCGCCAAAATTCTTCCCAAATTCATCCCCGTTTCGGCTTCCGGGAAAGAACAACCGACAATCACATCATCTATTTCTTCAGGCTTTACTTGCGGCACTCTGGCCAGCAAACCTTTGAGTACCTGGATACCATACTCATCTGCTCTTGTTGCGGCCAGACCGCCTTTTCTTCGAGCGCCTGGACTTCTTACGGCTTCTACAATTACAGCATCACTCATGATTCTCCTCCTTCATTTCTAGAAGGCGCGGCGGTCTGCTTCCAAAACGGTTTATTCAAACCGCCGCGCTCGTTAATATGTTTTAGTTACGCAGAGGCTTTCCTGTGGTCAGTATAGCCATAATACGTTCATGTGTTTTCACCTCACCCATCAGGCTGAGGAAAGCTTCTCTTTCGAGATCCAGAATTTCCTGTTCCGAAACATATGTTCCTTCCGCACAATCACCGCCGGAGAGAACATGAGCTACCTTTCTCGACACGACAAGATCGTAATCGGAAATGAAATTTCCGTACCTCATATTCATCAGGATGGCGTCAGCCAATCCGCGGAAATTCTCGCCCATCACCGGAATCTGAGCGGGTTTTGGCGGTTTGTAACCGGCCATCACCAGGGACAGAGCCAACTGTTTGGCTTCATAAATCTGCTGATCACGGCTCATATTGATGGTTTCAGACTTGCGGATATAGCCAAGATCCATGGCTTCTGCCGCGCTTGTGGCGACTTTAGCCATAGCAATATTTTCAAAAGCTTTACCCATGTGATACTGCAGATTCAAACCAGCTTCCACACAACCATCAGGAATGCCTTCCGTCAGACGTACCAGAATTTCCTTACAGCCGCCACCCGCGGGAAGAACACCGACACCAACTTCGACCAGACCCATATAAGTCTCGCCGTTGGGCAGACAACGCGCGCCGTGCATGGCGATTTCGCAGCCGCCGCCCAGAGCCAGACCGGCCGGAGCAGTAATCACCGGCTTATCCAGATATTTCATTCTCATCATGGTATTTTGCAGAGTCGCGATCATGGTTTCAAGGATATCCCATTCACCCTTCTGCGCGGCAACTAACACCAAAAAGACATTGGCGCCTGCGGAAAAAGCTCTCTCATCATGATTTGCAATCACCAGGCCTTTAAAATCTTTTTCGACGATATCGCAGGAATCGGCAATCATAGTGGTCAGGCCTTCATCAATCGAGTTCATCTTGGTATGGAATTCCAGACAAGCTACACCATCACCGATATCAACCAAAGTAGCACTGGCGTTTTCTTTGACAATCTTTTTGCGCTCTTTGAGAGCAGGCAACAAGATGATGCGAGGATTTTCTTCTATTTTGACATAACCTTTTTTATTAAAATCATAGTAATATTTTCCGTCAGGCTTATTCGTGTAGAAGGATTCGCAGCCCTTTTTCAGCATTTCATCGATTGTCTTCGGAACTTTGAGTTTAAGTTTTTTCATGACCTCGACGGCTTCTTTAACGCCAACAGCATCCCAGGATTCAAAAGGACCTAACTTATTATTGTAGCCCCACTTCATGGCGTTATCGATGGCCATAATGTTATCGCATATTTCACCAATCCGGTTTGCTGAATAGATGAAAGTTTTGCATAAATACGCGCGGGTGAAATCACCGGCCTTGTCATCTGCATTGAATACGTGCTTCATGGAATCGGCAACATTTTCCAGCTTTTTAGCGGCGGAGATAGAGTCAAACTTCGGTTTGCCGGCCGGAACGTATTCCATCGTATCAATATCCAGCATCAGCTTAACTCTTTTGCCGCTGGCATCTTTTGTTTTCTTGTAATATCCCTGCTTGGTTTTATTGCCCAGCCATTTGTTGGCGATCATTTTATCCAGGAATGGTTCGGAGGTGAAGGTTTCTCTTCCTTCATCATCCGGAACGGCGTCATAGAGGTTTTTCGCCACATGGTATCCTGTATCAAGACCAACGAGATCCATCGTACCGAAAACGGCTGTGCCGGGATGTCCGAGGGCTTTGCCGACAATAGCGTCAACTTCATCAATTTTTAACTTCTTTTCAACCATCAGTTTGATGACATCGCACAGATCAAACACGCCAATGCGGTTGCCGACAAAATTGGGCCGGTCTTTACAAATAACAACGCCCTTACCCAGTGTTTCTTCACTGAATTTTACCATGTAATCAACAATTGCTTTGTCCGTATTCTCGCCGGGGATGATTTCCATCAGTTTCATATAACGCGGCGGATTGAAGAAATGTGTTCCCAGAAAATGTTTCTTCAGGTTAGCGCTGAATTTTGCGCTGATGTCCTTGATGGGAATACCGGAAGTATTCGTTGTAACGATACAGGTCGGCTTGATAATCTTTTCGACTTTGGCAAAGAGTTCCTGCTTAATCTTGAGATTTTCGATAACAACCTCACAAATCCAGTCCACATCGGCAAGCAAGCCTAAATTGTCTTCAAAGTTACCGATTGTTACCATGGATGCGTTCTTCTTGGTGAAGAAACTGGCCGGCTTTGATTTTTTAATTCCAGCCAACCCATTTGCCGCAAAGCGGTTCCTCCATGCCGGGCTCTTTTCCGTGAGGCCTTTTTTCTTGTCGTCCTCCGTAAGTTCGAACGGAATGATATCGAGCAGATAACACTCAATACCGGCATTGGTTAGATGGGCCGCTATTGTTGCACCCATAACTCCTGCTCCTAAAACAGCTGCTTTTTTGATCTTTAATGACATTATTCTCCTCCTTCGCCTTTCCTATGAATCATAATTTTGGTTTGATGATTCATAAAGTTTTTTGGGCTAAGATACAATACCATAGCCACAATTAAAATAATTACATCCGCTACTTCCTATATTTCAAGGACAGGCTTGTCACCTCTCCTTAATGCCCATTTCCCGCCCCGTAATTTGACCTTAAGTCAGTCATTGACCAAAGGTCAAATTGTGACTAAACCAAATACTTTCTAAAGTCAAGGCGAAATAAGTTATTTTTTTGAGGATTATGCGGAAGGCTTTTTCTTCTTAAAACTCGTTATAAAACGAGAACATCCGAAGGCCATAAATACAGCCCCCAGAATCAGCGAAAATAAAGCGAAAATAAGCGATGGATTACTCCCGTACATGGGTACGCTGCGCTTGGGATTGGACTGATCGTATCTTATTTCCAAAGTATCATCAATCTGCAAGGCTTCCCATTGTTGTTTGGATATACTACCAGTGGCGTTGATTTTACTTCCATTTGCCGGCACAAACCAGTAGTCCAGATAGTAATTACCACTACCATCGGCCGTCGTTTGAGAATGCTTTTTTGTTACTTGACCTGAGGCTTGCCCACTATATTCCTTTACCCGATTATAGTCTAAATAGGCACCCCAAGTGCCAGCCAGAAAAAAACATCCAATGCCCACGCTGATAAATCCAAAAATAATACCAGAAAAGGAAGTCTTCAATCTCAACACCTCCGATTTTGTTTTATTGTGAAACATTTGAATTTCCGACCTTCCTGTTATTGTGCACAGTACCGTGGTTATCTTAACAGAACAAGGGGTAAGGAACGCATCCCTTACCCCTTGTTTGAACTTATAACAACTGATTTATTCTTATGCTGTTATGCTGGACTACTGCCTACAAAGTTGGAGTTACCGTCATGTTTCCGTCCTGGTTTACAGTACCAACTGCGCCTGTAAGTCCCCAAGCTGTATCACCGGTCGCTGTGACTGTGTAAGCCGCACAGGAGGTAAAAGAAACAGAGGGTGTGATGCCTGCAGACTGAGTGTAACCACTTGCAGCAAGACTGGTTGTTGTCATTGCATTGGGCAGTGGTGTTGTGCTGCATGCTCCAGCAGCGGCAAGCTGCATATTCTTTGCATCAGAAGTTATCGTGGCAATATAGCCCCTCTTTTTATAGGCTGTGAACTGCGGGATGGCGATGGCTGCTAATATACCGATAATCGCGATAACGATCATCAACTCAATCAACGTGAAACCTTTCTGTCCTTTGCTAGTGAAAATTTTCAACATAATGTTCCTCCTTCTTTCTTTGTGTTTGTTTCCTATTTTAAATTATTACGCTTGATTTTTCCAATATTTTTTTCAAGCACTTCATCATTTATGGCTTAATTATTTCTTTCTTTCGACTTAACAGCTCCGCAATTTGCAACTGATGTGCCAAGTAAAATAAATGGAGCGCATACCTTTGATAAATATTGAATTAGTGTGTAATTTCGGTAACAAAGATTTCTATATTGATTGAGGAAGGATAAAATTAATAACATAAAAAAGCACTAAATTGGTGATTTTCACCAAGAAGAGTTCTTTTACACCGGCTAGCATTAACTTCTGTAAATACCAATAACAGTATCGCCACAACATAGTGGTTGTTTTAATTCCTCTTCAGTGGGGCAATCCTTTGTTCTTATGTTTCCAGTCCGCAATATTGACAATAAATATGTCTCATTAGATTTAATTATTTCCCATCACTATAAAATGTGGTAGTAATTATCGAACAAGAATAATGATCTCCTAAAAAGTCCCTAGGCTGTCATTCCCGCGAAGGCGGGAATGACAAAAATAGTTAACATTGACTTTTTACGCGACTGTCAAGAATAGGAACAGTTAAAATGTACGAAGTTACTATTATAAAATCATTTTCCGCAGCACACTTACTTGCCCAAATCGGCGGAAAATGTGAAGAACTGCACGGCCATAATTTTAAAGTGGAAGTGACTTTGGCGGCACCAAACTTAAACGAATCAGGACTATTGATTGACTTTCGTGTCGTAAAAAAATGGTTAAACGAAATCCTTGACCAGATGGATCACAAACACCTAAATGAACTTCCATATTTTGCGGGCATCAACCCATCGGCGGAAAATATAGCTAAATACATCTACGATCAGATGAAATTAAAAATAAAAGAACCGCAAGTCCGCATTGCGCGGATAAAAGTGTGGGAGTCAGAAAACGCGGTGGTAACGTACATAGGGGATTGGGCTGAAGGCTGAAGACCGAAGGAAAAACAAAAAAGACTGAAGGGAAAAGGATGATGGTTCAAGGATGATGAAGTCGGAAAATCGTCATACCGGCGAAGGCCGGTATCCAGAACATATTAAAATTACTGGATTCCGGATCAAGTCCGGAATGACAAAATAGTGGATTCCTGACTTTTTACGAGACTGCCAAGGATAGGAAATAAAAGCTTGATAGTTGGTATTATCAAACTGAAATCCTTCAGCCCTCAACCTAAACACCTATTTTTATGATTGACATTCAAAATCAAAAAGATTTCCGAAACATCGACATTAAAAAAGTCGGTGTGAAAAATATTAAGTATCCGATTATCGTCCTTGATCGCGCCCGTGGCACGCAGCCTGTGAACGCCACGATCAATATGTATGTCAATCTGCCGCATCATTTCAAAGGCACGCACATGAGTCGTTTTGTGGAAGTGCTCAATGACTTCAAAGGTCAGATCAATATTAAAACCTTCCAGACCATCCTGGAAAAAATGCGGCAGAAGTTGCACGCCCATTCCGCCCACATGGAAATAGAATTCCCTTATTTTCTGGAAAAGACCGCGCCGGTATCAAAAGCTAAAAGCCTGATGGAATACCGCTGCCTTTTTTCCGGCGAAAACAACGCGGAACAAACAGACTTTATGGTAGGAGTTGTAGTGCCTGTCACAACATGCTGCCCCTGCTCCAAAGAAATAAGTCAGTTTGGCGCACATAACCAGCGAAGTCTGGTAACGGCTAAAGTGCGCTTCACCAAGTTTTTTTGGATTGAAGATTTGATAAAAATAGTGGAAGATTCCGCCAGTGGTGAGGTATACTCTCTTTTAAAGCGCGTGGATGAAAAATATGTCACGGAAAAAGCTTACGAAAATCCTAAATTTGTGGAGGATGTTGTCCGCTCTGTAGCGGTAAAACTAAACAATGATGATAATTTCATCTGGTATTGCATTGAAGCGGAAAACTTTGAAAGCATCCATAACCACAGCGCCTATGCCTACGTTGAGAAAGGATAAGCTCATGCCTTCTAAAAAAAAGACGCAGTTTTTCAACTTATACAACCATGGTTTTATCCGCACCGCTGTTTGCGTACCGGAGCTAAAGGTTGCCGATACTTTTTTCAACACTTCAAAAACCATTGAACTGGCCCGGAAAGCGGCTTCTCAAAAAGCAGTTCTTTCTCTTTTCCCTGAACTGGGTTTATCTGCTTATTCCAATGAAGATTTGTTCCACCAAGATGCCCTTCTGCAAAGCGTTCGGGAAGGCATCGCTACAATCAAAAAAGCTTCTGAAAAAATCAATACAATTATTGTAACGGGTGCGCCACTGCAGGTTGATTGCCGTCTTTTTAACTGTGCTGTTGTTATCTACAGAGGCAGGATTTTAGGTGTTGCCGTAAAATCTTATCTTCCTAACTATCGTGAATTTTATGAAGGGAGGCAATTCACGCCCGCCTCCGCCGCACTTTCTTCTCACATTGAATTGGCCGGACAAAAAGACATCCCCTTTGGCGCCGATATAATTTTTAAAGTTGCCAATATTAAAAATTTTAATTTCTTTCTCGAAATTTGTGAAGACTTGTGGGTTCCCGTGCCGCCTTCCAGCTTTGCCGCTATGGCCGGGGCCACTGTTATTGGTAATCTGTCCGCTTCCAATATCACCATCGGTAAATCCGAATACCGTCATCAACTTGCTGCCAATCAGTCGGCACGCTTAGTTGCCGCTTATCTTTACGCCGCCGCGGGCACCGGTGAGTCAACCACTGATCTGGCCTGGGATGGTCATGCCATGGTTTATGAAAACGGCAATCTGCTTGCTGAATCAGCACGCTTTTCACAACAGGCACAAATTATTTACAGTGATATTGATCTTGATCGTCTGGCACAGGACAGGATGAGGCTGAATTCCTTCAGTCAGAATGCTTTAACTCACAAAGAAAAAGTTTCGGTCTTCCGTCAGATTGAATTTACCGTAGAAGAATTTCCTGGACGTCTGATGCTGGATCGGGAATACCCGCGTTTCCCTTATATTCCCGCTGATCCATCCAAACGTGACTTGCGTTGTTACGAGGCCTATAACATCCAGGTTCAGGGTTTGGCAAAGCGCCTGGAATCTTCCGGCATTCCCAATCTGGTTATCGGCATTTCCGGCGGACTTGATTCCACGCATGCCCTTATTATAGCGGCTAAAACAATGGATCTTTTAGGCCGTCCACGCTGTAATGTTAAAGCTTATACTCTTCCCGGTTTTGGGACGACGGCAAAAACATATAACAATGCTTTAAAACTGATGAACGCGCTGGGAGTAGATGCAAACGAAATTGATATCAAACCGGCCTGCATGCAAATGCTCAAAGATATTAATCATCCCTTTTCACACGGCAAAAAAGTTTATGATATAACATTTGAAAATGTACAGGCCGGGCAACGCACCGCCGATCTTTTCCGTTTAGCCAATATGCAAAACGCTCTCGTTGTGGGCACCGGAGATTTAAGCGAACTGGCTTTAGGCTGGAGCACTTATGGCATCGGCGATCACATGTCGCATTATAACGTCAATGCCAGCGTCCCCAAAACACTTATTCAGCATTTGATCCGTTGGGTATCCCAGAGCAGCCAATTTTCGGAAAATGTATCCAAAATTCTTATTGATGTTTTGGAGACTGAAATTTCACCGGAGCTTATACCGGGAAAACCAGGTAAAGAACCATCACAAAAAACCGAAGATGTAATCGGTCCCTATGAGTTGCAGGATTTTAACAACTTCTACATCACCCGCTTCGGCTATTTACCATCCAAAGTAGCCTTTCTTTCATACTGCGCATGGAGTGACAAAACAAAAGGGCTTTGGCCGGATGTCCCCGTCAAAAAAAGAAATGAATATACTTTAAAAGAGATCAAAAAATGGCTCTACATTTATTTGTATAGATTTTTCAAAACATCTCAGTATAAGCGATCCTGCGTTCCCAACGGCCCGAAAGTCGGCTCCGGTGGCTCCCTTTCACCACGCGGTGATTATCGCGCTCCCAGCGATAGCGAACCTGCTGTCTGGCTAAAAAATTGGGAACAAATCCCGGAGAAAGAAGATTGAAACAGACCTACAAAGATTTTGATGCCACTGAATTATTTTGCCCTAAATGTAACAGAGCAGTTGCCGTAAGAAAGAAATTGCTGCTGATTCTGAAGGAGGGAGAAAAATATGATTATAGCTGCGTTTATTGTGGAACTTCCGTCGGCGACAAACTGGTCAAAGAAAACTGAAAATAAAAAAAGGAGAACCAATTGACAGAGGAATCGACTAAACCACGTTTTGTGCTTATAATAGTGACCTGTATATTTATCGCCGTATTGCTTCTTATTTCTCTTAGAGTAATATCATACGGGTACATACCGGTTGATGATGCCATGCGCCACGCGGCAAAAGCTATTTCCGGAAAGAGTTGGCATGAAATACTTGTTCTTCGACCTGAAATAACGATGGACAGTCATGTAGGTTGGCATGCTATTCTGGAATTCATCTATAAAACAACGGGATGTTCTATTGATGATCTTGTTGTTTTCTCAATTGTTTTTCTCTTTATTTTATTTTGTCTTGTTCCAATATTTTTTTTAAAAAGGCCGGAGGCGTGGCTTATTACCCTCTTAATTGTTTCAGTAGCAAATTTTAGTCTATTCTTCCGCATATTTTCAGGAAGACCTTTCATCTTTACAATGGCGGTGGTTGTTGTTTTGGGATTTTTATGGCCGCGTTTCAAATACAAACCCATACCCTGGTTATCAGCAATTACTTTGACTATCTTAATAGCCCTGGCTACCTGGATGCATTGTTTGTGGTATATGTTTGCCCTGCCTGTTTTATGTTTCTTTATCGCCCGCGAATGGCGTGCAGGTTTTGTTGTATCTCTGTGCACTATCGCGGGAGTTGTAACCGGCATGCTCATGACAGGTCATCCAATTCAGTTTTTTTATCAGACATTGGGACATTTTTTTTACAGCCTGGGAGGCCAGACACTATCAAGACAGCTTGTTTTTGAATTCCGGCCTTTCAATGGCGATAGCATGATGGTTATCGTAGTGCTTGGCATGTTAGGATGGCGCACTCTTCGCAATTCCTGGAATATAAAAGTTATATCTACGCCCATATTCATTTTTGCAGTTGTAAGCTGGGTTTTAGGTTTTGTTGTGAGTCGCGTCTGGTACGATTGGGGTATGCCGGCGATTTGTGTGTGGATGGCACTGGAATTTGATGATTTTCTGAAAAACTCAACGGATTCTTTATCACTAAAACGTGCCTGGCTTACTCTGGCGATAGCATGCGTATTATTTATTTCCATATCCAGTGATCACGGCGGTCGCTGGACTCAAAGTATGTCGGTGCAATATCTTTCTCTGGAAAATCCTGATAATAAAAAGTGGCTCCCGGAGGAAGGTGGTATATTGTACAATGATGACATGACTGTCTTCTACCAGACATTTTATGCCAATCCTCATGCGAATTGGCGCTATATCCTTGGATTTGAGCCTTCTATGATGCCACTCGATGACCTTGCCATTTACAGAAAAATTCAGTTGAACTATGGTTCAGATTTGGCGTTTGATCCGTGGGTTAAAAAAATGCGACCTGAAGACAGGCTTATTCTAAGGCGACCGTCAAAGCCATTAATCAAAGAACTTGAATGGGCTTCTACAGCATCGGGAATATGGATAGGACGTCTACCAAAAGATCCATAATTATTTTTTTTGCAGTGCTTTTTTTAATTTATCGGCAAGCAATCCGGAACCGGTGCCTGATTGCGGATCATCGTATACCAGGCTAACATCCCGGTTGGAATTATTATTCCCCAGATAGTCCGCCAACACTCCTCTACTGTGGGCGTCTTCATGGCAATAGACGCAAAGATTTTCCCAGTTGCTGCCATCTGTCGGATTATTGTGGTGGTTACCGTCTTTATGATGCACAGTTAAAAGTTGTCTTTTGGATTCAGCAAATTCTGTACCGCAGCGGGCACAAACAAGACCGGTAATCGCCAATGACTTTTCCCGATAGTCTTCACCTGCAGGCATTTTTTGCGATTTTTTCATTTCCCGGACAGCTTCTTCGGCAGACTTATCCGCTTGAGCCGCAGGCAGTACCGCGGCTTTCTGAACCTGCACCTTTCCCCATTTGCTGGAAAATGTTAATTTTGCCATCCCTTTTTCTCTTCACACAAATTCATCATTTTTTTATAACAGCGTCAACGAAAACTCTGATGCCTTTCACAATAGCAACTACATTTTTCAACTTCCGGAACAAAGGTGATTTAATGGCCGACGGAGTTATGCTATGGACATCATCGACTATGTCGCTTACGACTAAATGGATCCTGTCGGCCGTCCTGGAAAAGCTCTGTATTTCCCGATTCACAACCGAGATAGAATTATTGATGTTTGTGGTAATATCTTCCAGATTTTTCAGCAAAAGAGGCAAACTCTTGTTCAATACTTCCAAAGTTATCGTAATATCTTTGGCTGTTTGCCGTACTTGCAGAAGAATGGGGATGCAAAAAATCACCAGTAGAAAAAAGGCAATGCCAAATATTATCAAAACTATTTCCAAATTCATGGATTTTCTCCTGCATCGTTCCCTATGACTTTTTAGTTTTTTCTTCCCGATATGCTGCTGCTCCCGCATCAATTGCCTTTTCCAATCTGCTTTTATTGTCGGCAATCGCCTCAGCGCTGTTATGAACAAATTCAGTTACTTTGTCCTCTACTTCGTAAAATTCATCTTTTGCCCTGCATATAAGATCATCAGTTATACGGGCAATACCTTCTCTTGTTTCCTTACCGCTTTTGGGCGCGTATAATATTCCGGCAATAATTCCAATTAATCCGCCAATGAGAATTCCTTTTAAGAAATCTCCACTTTTTTCTGACATAAGACGACGCCTCCATAAATATTTAAAGGTTAATACCGCTGGTTATTATTGCTGAATTATAACACATTATTATTAAATAAACCATGATTGATATAAAAAAACGGGTATCCATTATAACACTAAATGGATACCCGTTTTGTCTTGCCTGCGAATATACTACAGAATTACTTCTTTGCAGGTGCTGCTACCGGTGCTGCGGGTGCTGCTGCCGGTGCTGCGGGTGCAGCAGGAGCTTCAACCTTCGGAGCTTCAGCTTTCGGTGCTTCTTTGCAGCCTAATACTGCAACAGATAAAGAAGCGATGAAAATCATGCTAACAAAAATGGCCAATACCTTTCTCATTTATACATATCCTCCTTTCACAGATTTTTACAGTCATTGGGTTTAATACCCAACTTTTGAAGGCAGACATTACGCTTTTTTTTTACCTTGTCAAGATAAATTTTAAAATATATATAAACAAAAAAATAACCCAAAAGGCGATATTAATGATTCTTGGTATTGATGTTGGCGGAACCCATACAGATGCAGTACTTGTAGAAAATTCCGTACTAAAGAAAAAAGCGAAAGTTCCCACCGATAACGCCAATATCCTGTCTTCTCTTCTTTCTGCTGCCCAAAAAATTATTGCCGATGAAAATATAAGTAATATCAAGAGGATTGTCCTAAGCACAACTGTTTCCACCAACGCCATTATCCAAAATAAAATCGACCGTGTTGCCATGGTTTTACTTGGCGGCCCGGGGCTTGCTCCCTCAACCTTAAATACAGAAAAGGACGCTTTTTTTATTAGCGGCTACATCAATCACCGCGGTGTTGAGGTTCAACCTGTTAATAAGGATGAAATCGGGCAGATAAGACAAAATCTGCAACGGGAAAACATTAGCCAGGTAGGTATAGTGGGTAAATTCTCATCCCGCAACCCACAGCAAGAACTCGATATAGCTAAAATTTTAGAAAACGATCAAAGACAATTTTCATTAGGACACCGTTTATCCGGAAGGCTGAATTTTCCGCGTCGTATCGCCACCACTTATCTTAATGCCGCAATTAATCAAATCTATGGAAATTTTGTTAATGAAGTTAAAAAATTTGTCAAACGGGTAGGCGGCGACATTCCCGTGTATATTTTAAAAGCTGACGGCGGTACGATCCTGATTGATCAATCCCTGTCCTGCCCTGTGCAGACGATACACTCCGGTCCGGCTGCCAGTATCATGGGGCTTATGGCCACAGCAAAAATTAGTGAAGATGCTGTGGCGCTCGACATTGGAGGCACAACCACAGATATTTCTGTCTTTGCCGCAGGCGATCCACTCCTGGAACCCAATGGAATAACAATCAATAAAAGAAAAACATTAATCCGCGGTCTCTACACCAAATCAATAGGTGTTGGTGGCGATAGTTCCGTCCGTATCGAAAACGGGAATATATGTATCGGCCCGGAAAGAAGAGGACCGGCCGCGGCTTTAGGTGGAGAAATACCTACACCGACGGATGCGATGATCGTCTTGGATATGACGGATCTCGGCTCAAAACAAAAAGCGATGGATGCCCTTGCACCACTAGCCAAAGATATAAATCTAGATATCTTCTCCACAGCCCGCGCCATTTTGGACAAGACGGTGGCGATAATTGCCGACAATGTTAAGCAGGTAATGGATGAAATCAACAACAAACCCGTTTACACCATCCATGAACTTCTGGAAGGCAAAACTATCAATCCGAAAAAACTTTATGTAGTGGGCGGCCCTTCAGCCCTTGCGCCCGATATTGCCAAACTTCTGGGCTACCCGTACATAATTCCCGAACATTTCGAAGTAGCAAACGCCCTAGGGGCGGCGCTTGCCAGAACAACGGCGGAAATTACTCTCCTTGCCGATACGGAAAAAAGAGAATTGATTATCAGCGAAGAAGGAACTGTGACGAAAATCCCGCGCGATTTTACAATGGATGACGCAATTAGCGCCGGTAAAAAAGCACTACGGGAAAAAGCGGAAAAGCTGGGAGCAGACCAGGCAGACATGGTTATGGAAGTAACGGAAGCTCAGGAGTTCAACATGATCAAAGATTTTTGCAAAACAGGTAAAAATATCCGCGTGAAAATTCAGATAAAACCAGGTTTGATATCAGCAAGGGATTCGAGGTAAAAATATATGCCCACTAAAGAGAAAAAAACAGGTTTGATTTTCTTTCCCGCTTTTGACTGGGCAATATCAGAAACGCATCCGGAAAGAGAAGAACGTCTTCTTTATACCCAGGATCAGGTTCTGGAAGAGGGTCTTTTAGATTTTGACAACATTAAGGAATTCAAGCCGGGCATCGCCACATACGCCGATGTCAACCGCGCCCACATATGCGTTCCCGACGCGCAGAATCTGACCACTTCGTCCCATCTTATCTCCGCCGGAGGCGCGATCACCGCAGCCCAAAAAGTTCTTACAGGCGAGGTGGACAACGCCTTTGCACTAGTGCGACCGCCCGGACATCACGCCATGCTTGTGGCACACGGCGCACGAGGCTTCTGCAATATAAATATAGAAGCAGTTATGGTTGAGTATATCCGTCATACTTACGGCATAAAAAAAGTTGCCATCGTTGATACCGATTGTCATCACGGAGACGGCACACAGGATATTTATTGGAATGACCCTGATGTTTTGTGCATATCTATTCATCAGGATGGCCGGACTCTTTATCCGGGAACCGGCTTTAGTGAAGACTTCGGCGGCCCCAACGCTCTGGGAGCAACAATCAATATCCCCCTACCGCCTCACACATCCGATGAAGGTTTTTTATATGTGCTGGATCGCGCCATCCTGCCTATCCTGGATGAATTTAAACCGGAAATAATTATCAACTCCGCCGGACAGGACAATCATTACAGCGATCCGATCACTGATATGCGTTTCAGCGCCAAAGGATACGCCCTGCTTAATGAAAAACTGGCACCCCATATAGCTGTACTTGAAGGCGGCTATTCCATTGAGAAAGCTCTTCCTTACGTCAATGTCGGAATAATTCTGGCAATGGCCGGGTTGGATTACAGCCATGTGCGCGAACCGGATTATAATGCCGAGCAACTCCGGCAATCAGCGGATATCACTCGCATCATTGAAAAGGAAGTGCAAAACATATTAAACCTTTGGAAACGAAAAGAAAAATTAAAGGCGCAGACTGTCGGCACAAACTCTTATTTCCGGCGGGAAAAAAATATCTACTATGACACGGACAATATAACAGAGAGACAAACGGAGTCCGTCCGCGTCTGCAATGATTGCGGGGGACTGGTGATGATTAATTCGGCTGCCGACACCGGTAAAAAAATATTTGCCGTCATTTTGCCGAACCGCTGTTGTCCGCAATGCCGTAAAGATGGCGAATCTTTTTTTGAGCAGATCAGTAGCTCACTTTATCATCATGTATATTTTCAGGACAGAGAAAAAGATATATTTATTGTTAAACCACGGGTATGAAACCCAAAGCAAGCTTTGGGTTTCATACCCTCCGCTGCGCGGGATAATTCGACTTGCAAGTTTCAGTGTCGCAGATGCCCTTTAGGGTGCACTTCGTTTCTGAAACTTGGGTCTCATTAACTTACCTATTCCGCTACGTCGCAGATGACCTTTAGGTTACTGCGCTTTCGGAATAGGAGTTTCACTAACCATTAGGCGGAAAACAAATAATGACTGATCAGGAATTGAAAGAAAGGACTCAAAAAACAGCGGAAAAACTTTTTGCAGGCGGCGCGAAACTGGATCGCCCATACTCCTTATGGCGGGAATTTGATCACGATCTGGCCAACGATTTTTCCCGTTTCATCACCGGCAATTTGTATTCACGCAGTGTTCTTACTATACAGGAAAGGCAGATGGCCGCCTGCTCGATGCTTGCCGCATTGCGGGCAAAAGACGAGCTTAAAGTACACGCCAACGCGGCATTGAATGTCGGTTGTGATCCACAAAAGCTTGTCGAAATTTTCTTCCAGATTGCAACTTATGCCGGTATGCCGGCGGTCAATGAAGCACTTGCTGCTTTCAAAGAAGTTCTGAAAGCGCGCAATGAATGGCCACTCAAATAAATATTCCCATATGTTTTATCGCAGTGAAGGCTAATATAAAAGGTATGAATGAAGCATCTGAAGCTCAAAAAGAGTTGCAAGAACTAATCGCGCTGATTAAAAAACTGCGTTCACCTGCGGGTTGCCCGTGGGACATAAAACAAAAGCCACAGGACATCGGCAAGTATGTTTTGGATGAAGCTTATGAAGTCGCCGACGCGTTGGAAACAAAAGACCCACAGGCACTAAAAGAAGAACTGGGCGATCTGCTTTTTCAAATCCTTTTTCTTGCCGAAATGGAAGCTGAGCTAAATCAGTTTTCTCTGGCCGATGTCATGACCGGCATTAAAGAAAAAATGATCCGGCGGCATCCCCATGTCTTTGGCGATGTAACGGTAAATTCCGTGGAGGAAGTCAAGGATAATTGGCAGGAAATCAAGAAAAAAGAACGCGGCCACAAAAATAATGAAGATAGTTTATTTGCCAGTGTTCCCCGCACCCTTCCGGCCTTAAAACGGGCGCAAAAAATTACCTCCGTAGCTTCCGCTTATGGCTTCGATTGGGCAAAGACTGCTGACGTTCTAGGAAAGCTCAAAGAAGAATTACAGGAATTTGATGATGCCGTAAAAAGCGGCAGCAGCGACAAGATTGAAGAAGAATTAGGCGATATCTTTTTTACGCTGGTCAACTTAAGCCGATTCCTTTCACTTGATGCTGAAACCGCGTTATCGAAAACAACCGGGAAGTTTTTACGCCGCTTTGCCTACATAACTGAGCAACTTTCCGCAATCGGTATATCTATTAAGGAAGCAACCCTGGGGCAAATGGATGCGCTCTGGAATGAAGCAAAATCAGAGGATTTGAGATGAAATATTTTCTTTGTGTATTGGGCATGGTTTTTATCATTGAAGGCCTGCCATACTTTATTTTTCCGGAAAAATTGAAGGTTTATCTGCTCAAGATGACAACGATGTCGGATTCCACCTTACGGTTTCTGGGAATATCCGTGATGATTACCGGGCTTATTCTGTTATATTTTGGAAAAAGCTAATACCATTTCGTTTTGCCAAATTATATTTTATGGATTTAAAAAACTTTTCATATTTTTTACCCGATGACCTTATTGCCCAGCACCCTTGTCAAAAACGGGATCGCTCGCGCCTTCTTTTTCTGGATAGAAAAGAAGAAAAAATGGCAGATTTTTCTTTTTATCAACTGCCGGATTTTTTACAAAAAGGCGATGTCCTGGTCATCAACGATTCCCGTGTTATTCCAGCGAGGCTCTTTGGAAAAAAGCCGACCGGAGGCATTATGGAAATATTGCTATTAACTAAGAAAGAAACCGAAAAAGATTCACAAACATGGGAAGTGCTGCTAAGATCTGCCAAGCGACTGCGTGAAAACGATGTTATCGCTCTTGGCAATAACTGTGAAGCAAAGGTTTTGGCCCGTATATCTGACAAAAAGTGGTTGTTGAAATTTTTTGCTCCGGATGGCTTTGATGCTTATTTGAACCATTTTGGCCGCGCCCCTCTGCCCCCTTACATAAAGCGTAAGAAAACCGCCCCACCGGATGTTGCTGACCAGGAGCGCTACCAGACTATTTACGCGAAAAATCCCGGCTCTATCGCCGCCCCGACTGCCGGCCTGCATTTTTCGCCTGATGTACTGCAAGCGCTGCAATCCAAAGGTATCCAAATAGCCCCGATAACCTTGCATGTCGGTTATGGAACTTTTCTGCCAATCGTTGTAAATGAAGTGGAAAAACACTTTATGGAATCCGAATATTATGAAATAAGCGCGGAAAGCAGTCAGGTCATTAATAATGCCAGGCGCATAATCGCGGTGGGAACAACCTCTACTCGTACATTAGAGAGTGTTGCCGATAGTGATGGATACATCCGGGAGAAGTCCGGCTTTACTAATTTTTTTATTTACCCCGGTTATAAATTTAAAAAGGTAGGCGGACTTTTAACCAATTTTCACTTACCGCAATCATCTTTATTTTTACTTGTCTGCGCTTTTGCCGGTACAGACTTGATGAAAAAAGCTTATCTGCATGCCGTAGAAAACCGTTACCTATTTTATAGTTACGGCGACTGCATGCTAGTTATTTAGTAAGTTAGAATTTGCTTTTTTCCTGAAAGCAAATTCATTAACGCACTTATCCCGCATGGCGGGAATAGGATACAAAAGATGCCTTTTCAATTTGATCTGATAAAACAAGACTCTAAAACTTCCGCACGGTTGGGGGAAATGATTACTTCCCACGGCACAGTGCAGACACCCGTGTTTATGCCAGTGGGTACTCAAGGCACAGTCAAATCAATGCTGCCTGAAGAGATTAAGAATTGCGGCGCTGAAATTATTTTAGGCAATACTTATCATCTATATTTGCGTCCCGGCCATGAAACTATTGAAAAGCTGGGCGGTCTGCACAAATTTATGAACTGGCCTTATCCAATCCTGACCGACAGCGGCGGTTTTCAGGTGTTCTCTTTAGGCGCCTTGCGCAAAATCACGCCCGATGGAGTTATCTTTCGTTCCCACATTGACGGATCCAAACACTTTCTTAGTCCGCAAAAAGCAATTGAAATTCAGGAAGCGCTGGGTTCAGATATTATGATGTGCCTTGACGATTGCACACCCTACCCTGCCACATTAACGCAGACTCAAGAATCACTGGCCTTAACAGTAAAATGGGCGAATTTGTGCAAGAATGCTAAAATAAGCGGTAATCAGGCACTTTTTGGCATTATTCAGGGTGGAACTTATCTGGATTTACGTAAACAAGCGATGGAGCAAATCACGGCCATTGATTTTGATGGTTATGCGGTAGGTGGGGTAAGTGTGGGCGAACCTAAAGAAATTATGTATGAGATTACCAGCTTGATTACTCCATTATTACCAGCAGATAAACCGCGCTACCTGATGGGTGTTGGCACACCTCAGGACATAGTTTTTGGCGTATCCTGCGGAATAGACATGTTTGACTGCGTCATACCTACCCGATGCGCCCGTCACGGATTATTGTTTACAAATTCAGAAAAGATTGTTATAAAAAATTCCCGCTGGCGGGAATGTAATGATCCGCTTGACGAAACATGTGATTGCTACACCTGTAGAAATTACTCCAGGGCATATTTACGTCATCTATATGTTGCAGGCGAGATACTGTCCATGGTATTGAATACCATTCATAATGTCCGCTACTATATGCGGCTTATGGAGAAAATTCGGACGTCATTAGAAGAAGACCGTTTTTTAGAGTTTAAAAATGATTTTTTAAAAAAATAAGATGAATTTATAAAAAAATCTGATAAAGAGCAAATTTCAAGGAGGGAAGAAAATTGATATCAACAGCATACGCAATGGGTAGTAACCAAGGCGCCGCAGGTTCGGCAGGCGGCTTTGGTGATTGGGGTTTCATGATCACAATGGGAGTAATTTTTGTAATTTTCTATTTTTTACTAATTCGCCCCCAGCAAAAGAAACAAAAAGAACTCAAGGCCATGTTAGATGGCCTTGCATATGGTGACACAGTAGCGACCACAGGCGGAATTCACGGCAAAGTAACCGGTCTTTCCGAATCAATCATCACTTTAGAAATTGCCGACAAAGTACGAATTAAAGTCTCCCGCGGAGGAATCGGAATAGTCCTCCAAAAAGCAGGGGCGCCGGCAACAAAGGAATAATATTGAAAGGGGCAATTCATGTTTAAATCTATAAAACTTAGAATGGCAATTACAGCAGCAGTCTGTCTTGTTGCTATCTATTTTTTAATACCGACTCTGTTTCCTCAGATTCCATCCCCCTGGAATGAATATTTCCCTAAAGAAAAAATTCATCTCGGCCTGGATCTCCAGGGAGGAATGCATCTTGTTTTAGAGGTTGATACCGAAAAAGCTTTGGAATCCATGATGGAAAGATCGGCAAATGACCTGAAAGAATCATTAATGGAAAACAAGGTGCGCTTCCGGAAAGTGGAAAGAGCAAAAGGCGCCACGATTTCTCTGGAGTTAACAGAATCTGCGGGCAGGACGGTGCTCGATAAAATCCTGCGTGATCACTATCTAGACCTGGAAGTGGCCTCGTCAACTCCGCGCGAGGGTGGACAAACAGTCGTTTTAAAAATCAATGATAGACGAGCTATTGATCTCAAAAAGCTTACAGTTGAACATAGTCTCGAGACAATTCGAAACAGAGTAGATCAGTTTGGAATCTCTGAACCGGAAATTGTACCTGAAGGCGATAACAGGATCATGATTCAATTACCGGGGATTCAAGACCCGGAAAGGGCAAAGAACCTGATCGGAAAGACAGCTCTTTTGGAATTCAAGATAGTTGATGATGAAAATTCACTGGATGAAGCTCTTCGGGGTATTATTCCGGAGGGAGATATAATTGCTTATGGCTTACGTGCAGATAAATCAACCGGACAAAAAGGCTCGATGCCTTACCTGATAAAGAATAAAACTCTTTTAACCGGCGCATCACTTGAGACAGCCAAAGTACAAATTTCAGACCGCTTTGGGGAACCGAATGTTTCCATAAAATTCAATTCCCAGGGAGCAACCGACTTCGACCGGATCACAAATGAAAATGTCCGCAAGCGTCTGGCCATTGTTTTGGATGGTGTTGTACATTCAGCGCCGGTTATTCAGGAAAGAATCTCCGGCGGTCAGGCTCAAATTACCGGTAGCTTCACAATGGATGAAGCACGAGATTTAGCGATCGTTTTGCGCGCAGGCTCATTACCGGCACCGGTTAATATTCTGGAAGAAAGAACCGTAGGACCGTCACTCGGCAATGACTCGATTCGGCAGGGCATTATGGCCACGCTTATCGGATCGCTGTTGGTTATTTTCTTTATGATCATCTATTATCGTCTTTCGGGAACTGTCGCGGACTTGGCCCTCATTATCAACATCGTTCTTGTTTTAGGGGTACTGGCAGCCTTCAAAGCCACACTAACCCTACCCGGAATTGCGGGGCTTCTGCTCACTGTCGGTATGGCGGTTGATGCCAACGTGCTTATCTTTGAACGGATTCGGGAAGAACTACGCACGGGGAAAAATATTCGACTGGCGCTCGACACTGGTTATTCGAGGGCATTTATCACTATTATTGATACGCATGTTACCGGAATCGTTTCAGCAATTTTTCTGGTTATATTCGGTACCGGTCCGATTAAGGGATTTGCGGTAACGCTGATCATTGGTCTTTTGGCCAGCCTTTTTACCGCCGTTTTCGTCACGAGGGTAATTTTTGATTATTTTACCTGGAACTTTAATATTAAGAAATTAAGCATTTAAAAAAAATAAATAAACAGGCAGGAGATATAGTATGGAGTTAATCAAACCAGGAATTCACATAGATTTCGTCGGGAAAATGAAGTACGCGATAATTTTCTCGGTAATCCTGACAATAATCTGTATTGCGTCTGTTATTCTCCATGGTGGTTTAAACCTTGGAATTGATTTTGCCGGTGGTTCTATAATTCAAGTAAAATTTCAGAAGGATATGACTGCCGACAAGATTCGAGATGCCCTTAAATCAACCCGTCTGGAAAAAAGCATTATCCAGCAGTTCGGTGCCAACGAGTTTCTCCTTCGCACACAGGAGTCTTTTCATGATCAGAAACTTTTAGAAGAAAACGTGAATAAACCATTAACTGCAGCTTTCAACAAAGATTACGAAATTAGAAGAGTGGAAATAGTCGGTTCAAAGGTCGGCATAGATTTCCAGAGGAAAGCCATCTTTGCCGTTATTCTTTCCTGGATGGCAATGCTTGCCTATATTGCCTGGCGCTTTGAGTTCCGCTACGCGCTGGGCGGCATAATAGCTCTTGTTCATGATGTTATTATTATCATCGGCACAGTTTCCATACTGAAGATGGAATTTACCATCTCCATTCTGGCTGCGATATTCTTCATTATCGGTTTCTCCATCAATGATACCATTGTTGTGCTTGATCGAATTCGGGAAAATGTAAAGCTCAATCCACGGCAAAAACTTGCAGATACTATCAACATGAGCATTAATCAAACATTAAGCAGGACAATACTAACGTCATTTACGGTCTTTCTTACTGTTATCGCCCTCTACATTTGGGGTGGGCCGGTGCTCCACGATCTGGCCTTTTCTTTGCTCATCGGCGTTGTGTTTGGCACCTATTCTTCCGTATTCATTTCCTGTCCGATTGTGCTGTTTTTTGAGAACTTGCAACTTGCAAAGCTGAAGAGGAAGAAATAAATTGTCTTTTTTCGCCATGGCGGGATTGGCTATTTTCATTTTGATATTGTTTGCGGGCATTTTTTTGAATTTGTTTGGCTTGCCCGGAACTCTCGTAATTTTTTTTGATGTTTTGTTTTATGCGATTTTTACAGGATTTGATCGTATCGGCTGGAAGATTCTTTTGTCTCTGTTTATTATCGCTATAATTGCCGAAATAATTGATTTTCTTTTGGATATGGCCGGAGGGTTAAAGCCAATGGATGTGAAGAAATCTCTGCTGGCAGCCGCAATAGGCGCAATTACGGGAGCTTTCATTCTTACGCCGCTATTTTGGGGACCGGGCATTTGGGTAGGCTTTTTTTTAGGAGGCTTCACAGGAATTATGATAGTTGAATTTCTTCGCCAATCAAAATTGAAAACTCCTTTCCGCGCTACACATCGTGCCATTTTCACCATGATCGGCAGAAAGTTAGCAAAAGGCTTTATCGCGCTATTCATGATTGCCCTTTCTTTATCCAATATTTATTCGTAGAGGTTTTAGCACCAATTATGATTGAAGATAAAACAAAAGAAAAAGTTAAGAATAAGGAAAAAATAAAATCAAAAGTACATGAATACGTCGAAGCAATAATTATTGCTATCTTGATTGCCGTTGTCGTGCGCACATTTATCGTTCAGGCGTATAAAATACCTTCCCGTTCCATGGTTCCCACACTGCTTGTCGGCGATCATCTTCTGGTTAATAAATTTATTTATGGAGTAAAAGTACCTTTTTTTCGAAAAACAATTATTCCCATTACCGATCCACAAAGAGGCGACATTGTTGTTTTCATCTATCCTAACGATCGCGACAAAGATTATATCAAACGTGTTGTCGGTGTCAGTGGCGATAAGATTGAGATTAAAAACAAAATTATATTTATCAATGGCAAGCAATATTCTGATGCTTTCGGCATTTATAGTGATAACATAACTTATCCTGCTTCCATGCAGCCACGCGATAATTTCGGCCCGGTAACCGTTCCCAAAAATTCGCTTTTCGTAATGGGAGATAACCGTGATGAAAGCGCGGACAGCCGTTTCTGGGGCTTTGTAGATTTGAAGGATGTGGAAGGCAAGGCTTTAATTATTTACTGGTCATGGAATCGCGAAGAAAATAATCTCCGCTGGCAGCGATTCGGAAATATCCTGCATTGAAATCAAATATAGCAATAAAATCAAAAGTCAGAGAATTCATCGAAGGTATCATTGCCGCTGTCTTGATTGCCATCCTGATCACCACCTTTGTTGTCAAAATGTATAAAATACCTTCCCGCTCTATGGTTCCCACACTACTTGTTGGCGACCAGCTTGTCGTCAATAAATTTATTTACGGGATAAAGATACCTTACTTTCGAAATACAATTCTCCCGATTACTGATCCTCAAAGAGGAGATATCATCGTTTTCATTTATCCGCAGGATCGCTCCCTTGATTTTATCAAGCGCGTGATCGGTACCGGAGGAGATACAATTGAAATTCAAGATAAGAAAATATTTATCAACGGCAAGTTATTTACGGATAATATAGGAATTTATTCTGGCACTGCGCAACCGCGCGATAACTTCGGTCCCGTTACAGTCCCCAAAAATTCGCTTTTTGTCATGGGCGATAACCGCGATGAAAGTATGGATAGCCGTTTCTGGGGATTTGTGGATTTGAAAGATGTCCAGGGAAAGGCCTTTATTATTTACTGGTCTTGGAATCCAGATGAACAAAGCATCCGATGGCAGAGACTGGGGAAATTGCTGAATTGAATACTCCTAGAAAAAAGCTGATACAACCATCGCCAATGACAAGCCAATCAGGATAATTACCGTCCCCCAGGAAACAATATTCATCAATCTGCTGTTGACATAATCGCCCATGATGCGCTGATCGTTAATCAAAAGAAGCATAAAAATTAAGATAAACGGCAGCAGAATTCCATTAACAACCTGAGAATAATACATTATCGCGATCAGCGGCACATTGGGCAGCAGAATAATTCCCGCGCCCAGAAAAATCATCAGCGAATACAGACCGTAAAACTGCGGTGCTTCGACAAACTTAGTATTTAAGCTTGATTCCCACCCGAACGCCTCACAAATAGTATAAGCGGTAGATAGCGGTAAAATGGACGCGGCAAAAAGGGAAGCGTTTAGTAATCCAAAAGCAAATAACCAGGAACAATATACTCCGGCAAGAGGAGCCAATGCCTGCGCTGCATCTTTAGCCGTTTCAATCTTAATCCCATTCTGAAACAAAGTGACCGCGCAAAGCATTATTATAAAAAATGCTACCACATTAACGGTTATAGAGCCGAAGATTACATCCATCCGGGCATACTTGTAAGTTTCAGCCTTTAAACCCTTATCCACAATGGATGACTGTAAATAAAACTGCATCCAGGGCGCAATCGTTGTTCCGATAATACCTATCGCCATGGTCAGCATACCGGTATCAAACTTCAGAGTTGGCGTAAATGTGGCAGTGCTGATTTCCGACCAATTCGGGCTGACCATAAATCCGGAAATGATATAGGATAGATAAAAGATGCAGGCAAACAAAAACGCCTTTTCTACCGACTTATAACTTCCCTTTACTATCAGACACCAAACAAATATAGCGCCAACAGGTACAGAGATATATTTACTTATTCCGAACAATTCCATACTGGCGGCAATACCGGCGAATTCTGAAACGGTATTGCCCATATTGGCCACAAACAGAATGATCATAAGATAAAAAGTGATTTTTGCCCCGAATCGTTCCCGGATTAAATCGGAAAGACCCTTGCCGGAAACAACTCCCATCCGGGCGCACATCTCTTGAATAATAATTAAAGCGACCGTTACCGGAATGAGTATCCAAAGAAGCCGAAGACCATACTGTGCGCCTGCCAGAGAATATGTAGTTATACCGCCGGCATCGTTATCCACATTGGAAGTAATGATTCCCGGACCGATAAACGCGAAAAAAAGCCCGAGTTTCCACAAGCCGGTCTGGAGCAATTTCTTCCAAAGCTGTCCTAATTTTTGAGTCATAATTTCTGTCACAAAAGATTTTACTTATTGTCCCAGATGAGGAGCAACAACTTCTAATAAATTTTTAAAGATAATAGTTCCCTGCATGCGTTCATTATCATCAACAACAGGTATCGCCGTCACCGCGTACTTGGCAAAATGATCGGCAATAGTATCATCTTTATCATCCAACTTTACTGAAATAACACGCTCATCCATCAGCTCTTCGAGTTTTTTATCCTCTGCGGCTAAAATTAAATCACGCAGGCTAATGACGCCCAGCAAGCGTTCATCTTCATCCGTCACATATACATAGTAAACCAGATCAATATCCGCTGCCTCCAGGCGAAATCTTTCCATTGCTTCCCGAACAGAAGTTGACGGACGGAAACTCAGGTATGATGTGGTCATCATACCGCCTGCTTCCCTTTCCGGATGTGTAAGAAGTTCTTTAACATCATCGGCAATATCTTTTTCCATCCCCTGTAAAATTACTTCCGCCTGAGCTTTGGGCAAATCTCCCAGAAGATCAGCGGCTTCAGAAAGAGACATCTCCTCGATAATATCTGATGCCTGGGCCGAATTGAGATCATTAATCAGACTCACCTGAACCTTCGGATCAGTTTCTTCCAGAGTTTCCGCCGCGGTTTCCACATCCAATGATTGAAATAATACCGATCGCTGTTTAATATCCAGATCCTCCAGAATATCGGCAAGATCCGCCGGATGGATTTGGCCGATCCTGTTCTGGGCAATATTCAAACGCAACAAATCAGCTGAATGCAGCGGCTGGGTGAATTTCCAGGGAATAAGCTGATCAGTCAATTTATAATCAAAAAGACCATTCATGATGGCATCAAAGGCTTTAGTCACACCAACGCGGCGGATCAGACCGCGAAAACCAACATCAACATGCACCAGATGCAATCCATGGCGCGTCTTTAAAAACTGGAGATCATTTACCCTCCGAATCTTAGCGCCATCGGTATCCACAACCTGCTTATCTAAAAGGGCGTCCTTGAGCAGAATTTCACCTGAACGCAAATTCAGTGTTGATATTTCATCCGTTGACTTTATAGAAACGGATACATCTTCATCTTCATCTATATCAATTACATCCTGCCAAGGCAGGAACATAGGATTTTTTTTCCGGGCAGAACTTAATATTATTCCGGTTACTATAGGATAAGGCTCAACAAATTCCGCGGTAAGATCATAAACGCGGCCAAGGATATCACCCGTATTGCCAATAATGCTTTTCCCCAGAATCAGACTTAAAAACAAAAAAACCTGAGGTTCCCGATTAATCGCCATACCTTTCCTCCATATAACGAACTCCTATCATTTATTTTTTTTAAAAAAAAGCCTTTTTGAATATTTTGATAAATTATTTTTCACCTTGACACATATTCGCCTTCGATGTATGAGAGATTCAAATTAAAACCTTTTAATTTAATCCGGTGAGATTGAAAAAGGGATTCGTAATGAAAGAAATTAACTTAAAATTTATAGAGCCTTTTCCCGCGCGGGGAAGGGCTTTTTTTGTGCCGGTTTGCCGAACTTCCGCGCTAAATGCAAGCTGGTATTAGCTATTCCGTAATCGAGGTCAGCTTTTATGGCAGAAAACAAGAATGTTAAAGTAGTAATGGACAATGACGGCATCGATCGCTGTCTTACCCGGATTGCTTACGAAATTCTGGAAAAAAACAAAGGTATAGAAGATATTGTCCTCGTCGGTATTCGAACCGGTGGCGTTTATCTGGCACAGAGACTCCAGAAAAAAATATCCGCGATTGAAGATAAGGATATACCTCTGGGGATATTAGATATCACCCTTTATCGTGACGATATTTCCAGCTCCAGCAAAAAACCTGCATTAGGTAAAACAAAAATTCCGTTTGACCTTGATGACAAGAAAGTAGTCTTGGTTGATGATGTTCTCTTCACGGGAAGGACTATTAGGGCGGCAATGGATGCGCTGATTGATTTTGGCCGACCAAAAATGATTCAGCTTGCCGTTTTGATTGATCGGGGGCATCGCGAACTTCCCATTCGCGCTGATTACGTCGGGAAAAATCTGCCCTCTTCTTTCTGGCAAGCAGTATGCGTCAACCTCATGGAGAAAAACGGCAAGGACGAAGTGATTATTGAAGAGGAAACATAATAGCAAGTTGCTTTCAAACATTAAGATTTGAATTTTTGAAAGCTTACTTGGTATTATGCTAGGTTAATCAAACTTTTAACATTTGATAGCTACTTGGCATAGCTAAAAATATTATTAAGGCCTTCTTATGAAATTTGAAAAAAAAGACATCCTCGGCATGAAAGACCTTTCGGTTGAAGAAATTAACCTCATTTTGGAAACAGCCGAATCTTTTCTGGAAATTTCCACCCGCGAAATCAAAAAAGTACCGACGTTGCGTGGCAAGAGTGTCATTAACTTATTTTATGAGGCCAGCACTCGAACGCGTACATCCTTTGAAATTGCCGGCAAAAGACTAAGCGCCGATACCATCAATATTTCCGCGTCCACAAGTTCCGTGGTCAAGGGGGAAACATTAATCGACACGGCACGCAATCTGGAAGCCATGAACCCCGATGTCATTGTTATTCGGCATAGTGCTGCCGGCGCTCCGCACATTCTGGCAAAACTACTGCGTCAATCAATCATCAATGCCGGCGACGGCGCTCATGAACACCCCACACAGGCACTGCTGGATATGATGACCATTAAAGAAAAGAAAGGCAAAATTGCCGGGTTGAAAGTAGCGATTGTCGGCGACATCATGCACAGCCGGGTAGCCCGTTCCAACATTTACGGTTTATCTAAAATGGGAGCCAAGATTGTTCTGGCCGGGCCTGCTACGATGCTTCCGCGAAATATTGAACAAATGGGGGTTGCAGTTCACACCAAGCTGGAAGATGCTATCGCTGATGCCGATGTTGTGATGATGCTCCGTATTCAACTAGAGCGGCAGAATCAAAGCATCTTTCCGTCGCTGCGCGAATATTCTCAGCATTATTGCCTGAACCGTAACAATATAAAACTTGCTAAAAAGGATGTAATCGTCATGCATCCGGGACCAATGAATCGGGGCGTGGAAATATCGCCGGACATTGCCGATGATCCATCCTGTTCCGTAATTCTCGATCAGGTGAATAATGGCGTGGCCGTAAGAATGGCTCTACTGTACTTGCTTACCGGAGGTAATGAATGAAATTATTGTTAGCCGGCGCGAGGGTAATTGACCCTTCCCAAAAAATGGATGTAGTCGCTGATGTGCTACTGGAAAATGGAAAGATCACTCAGATAGCTCCGAGCCTTGCAAAAACTCTCGATACCAAATCATCGGGGAAAATGAAAACTATTGATCTTGCCTCAATGATCGTCGTCCCCGGCCTGATTGACATGCACACGCATCTGCGCGAACCGGGCTTGGAATACAAAGAAACTATTGCGTCAGGTGCCGCCGCCGCCGTTGCCGGTGGTTTTACTTCGGTTGCCTGCATGCCTAATAGTTCTCCGATAAACGATAACCGCTCCATCACCGAATTTATCAAAAGAAAAGCAGCAGAGGCGGCTCTGGCTAATGTTTATCCCATTGGCGCAATCAGCAAAGACTCCGCCGGTTCTCAACTAACAGAATTCTGGGATCTCAAAGAAGCCGGTATTGTCGCCCTTTCCGATGATGGCAAACCTGTAATGGATGCCGCCCTGATGCGCAGGGCTTTAGAATATGCCTCTTCACTGGGCTTGCCGGTTATTTCACATTGTGAAGATACCAACCTCTCCGGCGGCGGTTTGATTAATGAAGGTTATTATTCCACAATTCTGGGACTGCGCGGAATTCCCTCTATCGCGGAAGAAGCAATGGTCGCACGCGATATTTTGATCGTAGAATTCACCAAAACATCTGTCCACATCGCTCATGTCAGCACCGCCGGATCAGTGCGCCTGATTCGTGAAGCAAAAAAAAGAGGCCTCTCGATAAGCGCGGAAACCGCTCCCCACTACTTTACTTTAACTGATGAATCTCTGCAGGGCTACGATACTAATTTCAAGATTAATCCACCTTTGAGGAGCATTGATGATCTGGCCGCGATTAAAGAAGGGCTAGCCGATGGAACACTTGATGCCATTGCCTGTGACCATGCTCCACACGGACGGACGGATAAAGAAGTGGAGTTTGAATATGCAGCCTGTGGCATCAGTGGTTTGGAAACATCGCTCGGACTAAGCTTGCAACTAATCAAGAATGGCGTACTTTCATGGCCGGAATTGATTACCAAAATGAGCACAAATCCCGCACGCATCCTGAACCTGCCCAAGGGAACTCTTAAGTCTGGAGCGGACGCTGATATCACCGTAATTGATCCCCAACTTAAGTGGACAGTTGATGTAAAAGCATTTCGTTCCCGTGGTAAAAACTCTCCCTTTCATGGGCGTGAAATGCTGGGACGTGCGGTGTTGACCATCGTCGGCGGAGAAATCAAGTACGATGGGCGCTAGGGAAAGCTTTAAAACCACCGGGTTCGTTCTGCGCTCACTTCATTACGGAGAATCAGATTTAATCATCACTTTTTACTCTCATGAATTCGGTAAACTTCAGGGCATTGCCAAAGGCGCCAAAAACAGCAAAAAACGTTTTGCCAATGTTTTTGAACCTTTTTCACTGACTAATATCATCTTCACACGCAAAAGCCGTGATATGCTAGCCTTCATCGAATCCTGCGATATCATTAACCACTATTCCGCCATCCGTCAGGATCTGGAGAAAACTCTGATTGCATCCTATTTCATTGATCTTGTGGATCATTTCAACCCGGAAGGTAAAAAGAACGAATCCGTATTTAAACTTTTACAGGAGTTTCTGCAGATTCTGGGAGATTCAAAATCATCGGAAGCCGCCGTGCGTTTTTTTGAAATCCGTATTTTGAAATTAGCCGGATTTGATCCGGAGTTGAAACATTGCATCACTTGCAAAACGCCTGTAACCAATGGTAAATTCTACTTTTTTTATGCAGGCGAGGGCGGAATCAAATGCGGCACTTGCGCCAATCCCGAAAGATATGAGCAGCCGATTTCGGCAGGCACTGTCAGGACATTGCTTTTGGGCAGAGAAATGGATATGGACAAAATCAAATTAATCGCGCTTTCCGATTCTCTGGCCAAAGAATCCCGCAACATGCTTACCGGCTTCATTACACACGTCCTGGGACGGGAAGTTAAATCACTGAAAGTTCTGGAACAAGTGCAGAAACTATGCCTGTAATGGAGACATAAATACCCTACTTCACGCAAAGTAGCAGAAGCAATCTCAAGGCAGTTGGGCAAGCCATTGCCTTGCAGGCGCAATAAAAATTTTATTGGTATTCATGCCGCTCAATTCAGCAATAGTAAAGGGAGAAGATAATAACGTCACGCGAGGGAATCTCCGCCTTTCTGATAGACGAAGCGGCCGCTGCCAGAAATGAGAAACTTGAATTCTTCTTTGAATTCAGCATAGACATCCTTCAGATAATTTTTCCAGTATTTGTAATTAAGGAGAGAATTGCCATTTGCAATCAGGTTACTTCCAGTTTAAAACCTTTTTCCCGAAATAGTATCAGGCAGGCACCCACAACAGCTTCGTCGTAAAAGGTTCCTCTATTCTTCTCAATTTCTTCCAGCGCTGCCTCAATTCCCAGGGCGGGACGATAGGGCCGGTGGGAGGCCATGGCTTCCACCACATCGGCAACAATGAGAATGCGGGCTTCTATAAGAATGTCATTACCTTTGAGATTTCTGGGATAACCGGAACCATCCATTCGTTCATGGTGCTGGTAAACAATCTCCGCCAATGGCCAGGGTGACTCTACATCTTTCAGCATTTCATATCCCTGTCGGGCGTGCTCTTTAATCAATGAAAACTCAAGTTCGGACAGTTTGGTCGGCTTGGATAATATCTCCGCAGGTATGGAGAGTTTCCCGATGTCATGGATGGCACCGGCCATGCGGATACCCTCAATCTTTTCCGGTGAAAGTCCCATCTCGGTGGCAATAGCACGGGCAAGGCTTGCCGACCGGAGCTGGTGGCCAGCGGTGTAAGGATCTCTTGTTTCCACAGCGGACACCATGACTTGGATGGTTGTGCCAACTGCCTTCCTGAGGTTTTCGAGGGTGTTTTGAAGTTTTTCCTCGACCTGTTTGCGCTCGGTAATATCACGGGCCACCGACTGAAATCCTGTAACGTTGCCATTTTCCACGATCAACTGAGTATTTTGCCCAAACCAAACCTCTTGACCCTTTTTTGTGATAATGGGATATTCTGAATATGTATTATTAAGCCCCTTTACAAACTGACGACCGAAGAACTTAATAGCTTCGTCACGCATGTCCGGGCGGATTAATTCAGGATAATGCATACCAATGATTACTTCTTCTTCGTATCCTGTAGTACGCAGCGCCGCAGGATTCACAAAAGTGAAGTGTCCCGTGTTGTCCGTCCTGAAGATGATATCACTCGCATTTTCTACCAACGTCCGATATCGCTCTTCGCTCTGCCGGAGCGCTTCAGTCGCCTGCTTGCGCTTGGTGATGTCTCTGGTTTCACCCAGCAGCAATAAAGGTTTGCCGTTATTATCCCGTAGGATACTGTAGTCAACCTCGATCCAAAACAGATAACCGTCCTTATGGCAAGCTTCCATTTCCAATGAATACTTATGGACATAGGGTAGCGGTTTTGCCAAAGCTTTGGGTATTTCAGTTGAAACCGCGTCCAGCATTTTCTGAACCGATTCTGCCGTGAGTAATTTCTTCAAAGAGATATTTGGGATTTCATCCAAAGTATATCCATACATTTTCTCCACAGAGGGACTGACGTAGATCGTTTTTTTTGTGCTTAAGTCCATGAGCCATATGTGCGCTGTCATATTGTCTGCCAAGAGACGGTATTGCTCTTCGCTCTTCTGCAACTCATCTTCCGCCCGCTTGCGGTCGGTGATGTCGCGAACAATAGCCTGAATGCAGTATTTGCCCATGCTGCTGAAGGCGTTCAGGCTGACCTCTGCATCAAATAGAGTCCCATCGTAACGACGGTGTTTCCATTCAAAGAACTGCGGCTGACCTCCAAGCGCCGCCTCGATATTCTTCTTTGCTTTCTCCTGGGAATTCCTTCCATCAGGCTGAACTTCCGGGGAGAACAGGTACGGAGACTTCCCGATGATTTGTTCTCTGGTACAACCAAACATCTCCAAGGTTTTTTGGTTGCAGTCAATAAAAATATCCTGATCCACCAAGAAAAAAGAATCGTTGGCAGACTCGAAAATAATCCGGAATTTGGATTCGCTCTCGCGCAGTGCCTCCTCCGCCTGCTTGCGCTCGGTAATATCCTGGTAAATTGCCTGATATTGCACTTCACCGTTCCAAAGTATTTCTTTGCGATATACTTGCAGATGACGGATTTCACCATTTTTACGGATGATGCTTATTTCGTATTCAGAAGTACTATCAACCCCACGCTTTCTTTTCTTTCGTCTGATCTGGTATTCGGCAAAGCTCTCCTTGGTATAGCGCTTTTCCACGGGGGTTGTTTTCAATTCTTCGATGCTGTCATAGCCATAGAGATCCAGAATGGCCCGATTGGCATAAAGGGTTTCACCTTTTGTGGTCACTATGCGCACGCCTAGCGGGGAATCATCCAGAGACCGGCGAAAATTATCTTCACTTGCCCGCAGAGCTTCCTCTGCGCTCTTATATGCTGTTTTTGTTTTTTCCAGCTTCTGAATATTTTGTTTTTTCCCTGATGAATCCTTCATTTGATGGCCCTTACATCACACTGAAAATTCCACGAGGTTACGGCCATTGTCTTTTGCACGGTACATAGCTGCGTCTGCCCTTGAAATCACCTTCTGAGTATCTTCATTCTGGCGATACTCTGTCAAGCCGAGGGATACGGTAAGCCTGAAATCGTGGTCAATTTCCGGAAACCGCATGTTTTCAATTACGCTGCGCAACCGTTCAGCAGAGTTGAGCGCCCCATTGGTATTTGTTTGTGTATAGATGAGAAGAAATTCCTCACCACCATAGCGCCCGCAAAAGTCTGTGTTGCGCATAGTCCTATGGATACTGGTGGCGACTGCCAGCAATACCGCATCACCGGCCAAATGCCCGTAGACATCATTTACTTTTTTAAAGTGATCAATGTCCAGTATAGCCACGCAGAAGAGGGGACCGCCCCGAGACGACCGATTCTTTTCGTCATCAAGCAGTTCCATGAGATGCCTGCGATTGAACAGACCAGTCAGTTCATCGCGAATGGCCAACTCACGAATGGTCTCCATGGCCGCCTCAATTTCAATATGGCTCTTTTTTAATTCTATAGTTCTTTTGTCAACCATTAGTTCCAGGTTGTTTTTATAATTCGTAAGATCTTGATACATAAGGGAGTTTAAAAGAGCAATCAATACCGAATTTTTTAAATTATTCACAAAGCGTATCTCATCAAGGGAGAGCTGCTGAGGATTTGCACGCTCAGGCATGGTCATGATACCAATTATTTTCTCATTATGAATAAAGGGGAGAATAAATTCACAGTCCAGGCTGTTGAATATTCCCGACAGCTTATTACGCACGGGTGAGTAAACCGGATCGGTTTCCACCACGCTCTTATTGACGAGGTCATTATATTGTAGAAACCACAATTTCATATCATCACTAAGGTTGAAAGATTCACCACTTTTCAAAATAAAATTCCCCGATTCCTCATTTCTTCTTATAATATCGAAATCAGTAAAGGAGAGTGTCTTTCTAAGGATACCGGTAAATTCCCGCACCAAGTCGTCGTAAACCCTCAGGTGCGCCATGTTTTCAATGAACCGAGACTCTACAAGGTTAAGATTGAACTTCCTTTTATTAAAAAGCTGATCTATGACCGGCTGGACTTTCCGCATATAAATATAATTAACTGTAAACCAGCCTATCGCAATCAGCACTATCTGATTTATTCCGAGGCGGATAATTGCGGGCCAAAAATAAATCAGAAGAAAAATATTAGGGAGGATAAAAAGGGAGGAAACCACACCCCAAACCACCGTAACATGTAAGATGCTACGGATATCCATAAGCCTGAATCGGAGCACTCCGTAGGCAAGGATTGCCAGTGGAATAAAGTTAAGATTTCCCAAGGGATAAAAATCGATACCGTTGATAGCTGGAATATTACCTATAGTCAGGATCGCACTGGCCAGTAGCGAGAAGACAATATACTTGATTTTTATCTTCATTATATAATTGGTTTCAGTACGAAGCTTTCTGAAGCCTTCAAAGGCAAGATAGGCGATAACTATCATCCCATACGCGCCGAATATATTGAAGACAATGTTCCCCTTCGCAATATATCCCCAGTTGTAGGAGTAAAGACCGGTAAAATAATATTCAGTAGGTGTAAATAGTGATATTACAAAGCTGATAATCGCGGTCAACACTATTAGTGGTTTTCGCTGCAGCTTCATGACATCGTTTAAATATGCCATATTGATAAGAGGCGCGTAGACAAAAAAGAAGTGAATGACCCGCTCGATTGAAAGGAGAAGCTCCTCATCCCCCTTAAAGAGATGATGTGCAATAAAAGCCGGAGCAAGGAGACATGACCACCAGATACAGACCAGGGAAAAGAGAATGTTCTCTCTCCTGAATTTTCCCTTAACAATGGAGAGTATCGCCAGTGAAAGGCCTATCGTCAGAGAGAGTACCGGCGGTATCATAAAAACATTTAATTTGGCAATTAAGTTGTCCATAATTCACTCTTTCGCTCAATAACATTTATTCATGAGTTAACAGATGCAACCGCTCAGGCAGAGAACCTATCTGCATATGAGTTTATTTTTGACATTATTTGATAATCCTTTGCTTATTAATTTGTATAAGATTTTTGATCTTGTATGTCAATTAAATATTGTCCCCACAAAGGTGAGCTACGGTGTTGATGTTAATCGTCAGGTATGAATTATATTTATTACGGATTGGAAGCATGCATTTTTGTTGAGGTTTACTATGGGTGAATTAGCAGGAAGCAGTAGATTATTTATGTCATCCGCGGAATAATTCGACTTACAAGTTTCAGTGCACTACGTTGCTGAAACTTGAGTCTCTGATCCCGCTACGCTGCGCTTCGGGTATAATTCGACTTACAAGTTTCAGTGCACTACGTTGCTGAAACTTGAGTCTCATTAATTTTTCTGATAGGATATTTTTCAGAAACTCTTTTGAAGGAACTGAAAGTGAAAAAGCCGGAGTTACTGATTCCCGCGGGCAATTTGGAAAAAATGCGAACAGCCGCGCTTTACGGTGCTGACGCGGTTTATATCGGAGTGTCCGGGTTAAGCCTGCGGGCGCAATCTGCCGAAATGACGCTTGCCGATTTGACAGGAAGTGTTCGTGATGCGCATGCCAAAGGTGTTAAAGTCTATGCGGCTGTCAATACATTTGCAAGAAACGCCGATCTGGAACAGGCACGCCGGATTATTCCTGAACTTGCCGCAATACCGGTTGACGCTGTAATTGTCAGCGATCCGGGAATGATACGGCTGATCAAGACTTTAGCACCGCGACTCCCGATTCACTTAAGCACGCAGGCCAATACTACCAATGCTGAAGCGGTCCGTTTTTGGCGCGATCAAGGGGTAAAACGCATAGTGCTTGCGCGAGAATTAAATCTAAAAGAAATAGGAGAAATTGCCAAAGCTGTTCCTGAAATGGAACTGGAGCTTTTCGTCCACGGCGCGATGTGTATGGCATATTCCGGTCGCTGCTATCTTTCGGCATATCGCAATCAGCGCAGCGCAAACGTAGGCGATTGCACTCAAGCGTGCCGCTGGGAATATCGGCTTTACGAATCAACCCGTCCCACAGATCCGATGATTTTGGAAGAAGATGAACGCTATACTTATTTACTCAGTTCCAAAGATTTATGCCTCATCGAACACCTGCCGGAAGTTTTGGCCACAGGTGTTGTGAGCCTCAAAATTGAGGGACGAATGAAGTCAACTCATTATGTGGCAGTGGTCGCCCGCACTTACCGCCGGGCGCTTAATACCCTGATGCAAAATCCGAATAATTATCAATTTAATCCGCAATGGCTTGCGGAATTAAAAAAAATCTCTCACCGTGGCTACACAACAGGCTTTGCCTTTTCCGGGGAAAAAATAAATGAAACCAGTCCGGAAATTAAATATGTCCAGACGCATGAACTTGCCGGAACGGTTCTGCAATATGATCCCGTACAAAAAGGGATTTTAGTTGGTGTTCGCAATCATCTGGCCGCAGGCGATGAAATGGAGCTTTTATTGCCGGATGACACAATTCCAATAGACACTCGCCTCATGGTTGATGTCAGCGGAAAAGTTCTTAAAGAAGCCAATAATGATAATCAGATTTATCTGCCTTTTGCTTTGGAAGCCCCTATTGGCGCTGTGTTGCGCCAAAGAGTGAAATAGAATTCTCACTATTGCAATATATCCATGCAATATATCCATTGACAAGCAAAAACAGTCCCCCTATACTCACAAAAAATTGGAGGAATAAATATGAATATTAATGAAAAATACAGCAAAGCCGGCGACATCATCAGCAAAGCCGGAGGAACACCGGTTCCTGTTAGCGACACTCTTATACAACTTCTAAAATATTTTATTATGGAAGATGAAGTTGATTTTATTGCTGCTTTCAACGAAAAAAAATCACAGACAATGGAACAGTTAAAACTGTCAAGCGGATTAACGGAAGAAGAAATTTTAAAAAAAGTAACTATGCTTTCCAAGAGAGGCGTTATTTTTAATCAACCCAACAGCAAGGGTATTATGGTTTTCAGGTTACTGCCGCTGCTAAACGTGGGAACTTTTGAATATACCTTTATGGGCAAGCTTGAGATGAACGACAGGAACAGGGAAATCTCCCTGTTATTCGATAAATTATTCGGGGAATTTGATAATATGGTCCAGCAAAATTATGATGCTTTTATCCCGCATTTATTGAATTTACCAGCAGTTGACAGAACAGTGCCTGTTTTTGACAACAAGCCCAAAAATGAGAAAATAAAGATTATTATCGATGAAGAACTTGGTTCCACCGTTGACAAAATTGTGCCAACTAAGAAGGTTGAGGAGCTGATACAAAAATTTGATGAAATCGCACTGGGGCATTGTTTTTGCCGACATCATAAAGATATGTCCGGGACTCCATGCAAACAAACGGATGAAAGGGAAAACTGTTTTACTTTTGGCAAATCGGCAAGATTTACATCAGAGCAGGGTTTTTCGAGAATGATTACAAAAGACGAAGCATTACTGGTTTTAAAGCGGGCAGAGGAAGCAGGGCTGGTACATAAGGCCTATCATCCAAATTTTGATACCAGCAAAGATGAAACAAGTATTTGCAACTGCTGTAAATGTTGCTGCGCCAACGGAGTCGATAATATGATCGTGCCCGTAACTAACGCGACAAGTTTCTTATCCGTGGTGAGCGATGATCTCTGCATTGGTTGCGGAAAATGTGTTAAGGTATGTCACACTCACGCGGCTTATTTAAACGACGATAAAAAAGCCCGCAGAAAGAAAGAACTCTGCATTGGATGCGGAGTGTGCGCGCATTTCTGTCCGCAAAACGCCATATCAATGATGGAAGGGAAAGAAAGAATAGTGCGGATTCCGCCTAAAAAGAAAAATTAAAACCAAGGAGATATTACCATGGACGGCAATTCTGAAAAAAGTAAATTCCGTTTGTTATTGTGGATTGCGGGTATATTAATGGTGCCGGTGATCGTCTTTATTCTCTATATCTGGCTTGCGCTTACCTGGAGCTTTTCTCAGGGCGAGCGTGTCGGTTATATCCAAAAACTTTCAAAAAGTGGCTGGATTTGTAAAACATGGGAGGGAGAAATGGCCATGGTCACCATGCCCGGCGCCATCCCCGATAAATTCCTGTTCACTATCCGCAACGAGGAAGTAGCCAAACGCGTCAACCAATTTGCCGGTAAACGCGTTGCCCTGATTTATGAACAGCATAAAGGTCTTCCCACAAGCTGCTTTGGTGATACAGACTATTTTATCGTCGATTCCCGAACCATTGACTGACAAAGAAAGAATGTAAACTGTAATCTGCATTAATGACATTAATGCAGATTACAAGCAAAGCTCCAATATCTTCTCAACCACTTCCGGCGTTACACTCTGATGCTCGCCCAGATTAACCAGGCCGTGCGCTTTTAGCTGTTCCACTACCAGCGGTATGCATTTATCTGTAATTTTATATGCGCTAAGACGCGAGGGAAGTTGCATTTTCTCAAAAAATTCTCTGGTCTTTTCAATAGCGGCATCGACGCGTTCGCCATCATTACCTTTGTTTATTCCCCAGACACGCTCGCCATACTGTAAAAGCTTCTGACGCTTATCACTCTCCAGAATTTTGAACATGGCCGGCACTAGAACAGCAAGCGTTTGTGCGTGATCCATTCCATACAAA
>Ga0247841_10001437_pt1 | contig 54073 bp, 32 predicted proteins | sample LaCruzMarch2015__2_FD_192410 | JGI IMG/M metagenome (GOLD analysis project Ga0247841, IMG submission 192410) | Freshwater microbial communities from meromictic Lake La Cruz, Castile-La Mancha, Spain - LaCruzMarch2015_18m | ecosystem: Environmental > Aquatic > Freshwater > Lake | place: Spain... | reverse complement strand
AGCCGGCCAACGTGCTGCTCACGGCGCAGGGCGAGCCGGTGCTCAGCGACTACGGCATCGCGCGGATCATCGGGATGACGCAGCACACCGCGACCGGCACGGTGATGGGCTCGGCCCACTACATGTCGCCGGAGCAGGCCCAGGGCCTCGCCGCCGACGGGCGCAGCGACCTCTACTCGTTGGGCGTGATCCTCTTCGAGGCGCTCGCCGGGCGGGTGCCCTACGAGGCCGACTCGCTGCCCGGCGTGCTCTTCAAGCACGTGACGGCGCCGGTGCCTGCGGTGTGCCCCCTGAACCCCGCGCTGCGGCCGCCCATCGACGATCTCATGCGCACGGCCCTCGCCAAGGACCCAGAGGCGCGCTTCCAGACGGGGCAGGCGCTGGCCGCCGCCCTACGGGAGGAGTTGGGGCTGCTGGTCGCCGAGAGCGAAGCCGCACACGCACCGGCGACAGCGCCGCCGCGCTCGCCGCAGGAGGCCACCGCGGTCGAGCCTGTGGGCGCGCCGGCGACCGCGCCGCCGCCTCCGGGGCCCACGCGCGTCGAGGCCCCGCTCCCGGCGGCGCCGCCGCCGGCCGCTGCCGTGGTCACGCCGCGCCGCCCTGCGTCAGACAAAGCGCCGGCGAAGCAGATGGAACCGCTCGCCCAAGCGCCTCAGCCTGCCCCGGCTACGGAGCAACCTGTGCCGGCGCCGGTTTCGGTCGCGGCGCCACGCGGACACGACTCGCCTCTTCCTGCCGTGGGTGGTCCGGCGGCCCCCAGGTCGCGCGGCTCGCGGCGCGCCCTGTGGCTGGTCGCCGCCGCCGTTCTTGCGGTAGTCGCTGTGGCGGGCATTCTCTGGGTGGCGCTGAACGGCGGCGCTTTCGGCGACGGTGGGGGCGGCGCCTCCGCCTCGCCGTCCGCCAGCGGGCAGAGCTCGGTGGCCACCGTCGCCAAGCTCAAGCCCGCCTCCGCCAAGCGCGGTGCGACCGTCACCATCATCGGCACGGGCTTCGGTGCGGCGCGAGGTGCCAGCTCCGTGAAGTTCGGCGCCAAGACGTGCACCACGTACACCTCCTGGAGGGCCACGCAGATCAAGTGCAAGGTGCCCACGAAGGCCAAGTACGGCGCGGTGACGGTCACGGTGACAACGGCGGCGGGCAAGAGCAAGGCCATGGGCTTCACCGTGACGATTGCAATCGGCGATCCCTACCAGGGCGGCATTGTAGCCTACATCCTTCAAAGCGGAGACCCTGGTCACAAAGCGGGAGAAACGCACGGATTGATTGCCGCCGCAGAGGACCAGATCACAATTCCAGGAATACGCTGGTGGAACGGAAAGGACGTGGTCACTGGCGCAACAGCGACAGCACTCGGCACAGGACGCGCCAATACCAATTTGATCTGTACAACACAAGGACGTGTTGCCACCAGCTATGCGGCAGGCGTGGCGCGGGCCTATACCAGCGACGGCTATGACGACTGGTACTTGCCCAGCAAGGATGAACTGGACAAGCTGTACCTCAACCGTGCAGCGATAGGTGGTTTTGGGTCCGTCGCCTACTGGAGCTCCTCCGAGTACGACGCGCTCATCGCGTGGCACCAATACTTCGACAATGGCGCCCAGTACAACTACTACAAGCGGCTCTCGCACAGGGTGCGTGCTGTCCGGACCTTCTAGCCATTATCAATCAGCAATTCAAGCGGGGGGTGCAGGGGGCTTCAGCCCCTGCCCCGGTTGTGAGCGCCATCCATGCCAAGATCGTTCGCCGCGCCGCCGCCCAGTGGGGTGACTACGACGCGGCCGTGCTCGCCGCCGTCCAGCACCGCCTCGCCGCGGGCGATACCACCACCGTCGCCGAAGACGCGAGTGTCGGCGTCAGTGAGATGGCTGACTCCCCCGGAAGGCGCTCATCCAGATGGGTCTGCGGTACAAGACCGATGATCACCTCTGGTCCAGTTTCTTTCACGAGGCCGTGCACGTTCTGAAGCACAGCAAGAAGACGCCCTATCTCGAGACTGACGGGCTCTCCGATGACGCCGAGCTCGAAGCTGGTCGGATCGCCGCCGACATCCTGATTCCTCGTCGCCGGTACGAGGACTTCGTATCGACAACACCGGTCTGCTCCGAGCGCATCGTGGGCTTCGCGGATTCTCTCGGCATTGCTCCCGGCATTGTGGTTGGACGGCTTCAGCACGATGGAGTGATCCCGTACACGCACTGCAACGGTCTCAAACGGCGCTTCAAGCGGACGGCCGCCGCGACTTGGGCGTCCCTGCCCGCACAATCGGAGAGAGGGCGAGTCCGGGCGGGCACGACCGCAGGTCGACTACCCGCCTGAGGCCCGCATGTCGGCAAACACCAGCCCCGCAATCAGCAGCGCCGCCGCCTCCTGCATCGCCGGGATGGCGTGCGACGCGGCTGCAGGCCGTAGCGAAAGCTCGAACCAGATGATTCTGGTGGGCCCAGCAGGACTCGAACCTGCGACCGGCCGATTATGAGTCGGCTGCTCTAACCAACTGAGCTATAGGCCCACGGGTGCGGGGCGCGAGGCCGGGACGGCCCCGCGAGCGCTGCTCAATGATACGCTTTGCGCGACAGTGAGTGCACCGACCACCGACCAGGAGGCGAGAGCGGCTTGAACGGCGCCCACCCGCAACGCCCGCCGGCCATGCGCACCTCGGAGATCATCCGGCTGACGGCGATCGCCACGCTGACGGTGATCGCCGTCATCGCCCTGCTGCTCTTCTTCATCAAGATCCGCAGCATCCTGCTGTGGGTGCTGATCGGCATCATCCTGGCGATCGCCCTGCAGCCCGCCGTGGGCTGGCTGGTGCGACACCGCTGGAACCGCATCCTCGCCTCGCTGGTCGTCTCGCTGGCGACCATGGCCGTGCTCGTCGCGGCGGTCGTGGCCATCGCCTGGCCGGTGGTGCTGCAGTCAGACGACTTCATCCGCGCTCTTCCCCGCCTCGTCGACTCGCTGTTCGGCGCCGGCGGCGAGCTGCACTTCATCGAGGTCAAGCTCCACGTCATCGAGCGTCTCAGGTCGGTGACGCCCAGCCAGGTGGCCAACGTCGTCCTCGGCAACCAGCAGACCATCGTCAGCGCCGTCACCAAGGCGGCGTTCGTCCTCGCCGCGACCATCACCATCCTCACCATCATGGTGATGCTGCTCATCGAGGGCCCACGAGGCTGGACGGCGATCCTCGATTCCCTCGTCGGCGACGAACGCCACTGGGTCGCGCGCATCGGCGAGAACTTCCTGCGCGCCACCGGCGGCTACGTGCGCGGCAACCTGGCCATCAGCCTCGTCGCCGGCGTCGCCTCGTACATCGTCCTCAAGATCCTCGGAGTGCCCTACGCGGAGACGCTGGCCGTGCTGGTCGCGATCCTCGACATCGTCCCGCTGGTGGGCGCCACCATCGGGGCGGTCATCGTCTGCATCGTGGGCTTCGCCACGGGCGGCGCGGTCGACGGCGTCGTGCTCGTCATCTTCTTCGTCGCCTACCAGCAGTTCGAGAACAACGTGCTCCAGAACGTGGTGTACGCCAAGACGCTCACGCTCTCGCCGCTGGTGGTCTTCATCGCCGCCTTGATAGGCGCCACGCTGGCCGGGATCGTGGGCGTGCTGCTGGCGATCCCGCTGGCCTCCGCCGGCTGGACGCTGGGCCGCGACCTCATCGCGCTGCGGCACGCGCGGCACGCGGCGCGGGCGGAGGCGGAGGGCTGCGGCGACGGCGTCCTGCCTGGGGCCGGCCCGCCGCCGTCCGCCGGCGAACCCGCCCCCGGCGCACCCGGCGGCGCGGACCTCGGCTGAAGCCAACGAGGCCGGCGGCGCAAGCGCCGCCGGCCCCTGGGCGGTCTCAGTCCGGGAACTGCACCTCCAGGTCGCTGCCGCAGCCGACCATCATGCTGGCGCGCGAACTGCCGTACTGGCTGCTGCCGCTGACCTGGGCATAGAAGAAGACCGAGTAGTTGTGGCCGGGCTGTGCCGTGAACGTGAACGTCTGGTCGATCGTCCGGTTCATGCTGGCCGATTGGTTGGTGTAGACGGCCTGCGAGCCGGTCACCCTCCCGACGGCGTCGGTGTTTGCCGTACTGTCCCACACACCGATGCCGTAGCCCATGCTCGCCTGCGCGCTGCCGCCGGAGTCGGCGTTGCAGCTGACCGATACGCTGCCGTTCGGGTTGGCGCCGAACGGGATGGACATCGCGGTCGGCTGGCTGCCGCCGTAGACGAAGCTGTAGTCGGCCTCGTTCTCGCCGCCGAAGTCGTTGTTCGAGTTGCTGCCCTGGATGCCGATGAAACCCTGGGCGGGAGTGCCGCTGCAGCCCACGTTCCAGGCGCCGGAGTGGATCTGGGTGCCGGCGGCCACGTTCTTGGCGAACCCCTCCACGCCGCCGGTACGAGTGGAGCCCACGCTGCTGCCGTAGACATCGGCGCCGGCAGGGTCGGGCGTGTAGTCGTCGTCGTAGCCCTGCACCGTCGCGCTGCCGAAATCAATACCGCCGGGGCCCTGGATGTCGTAGGTCGCAGCGCCGGTCGCGCCGAAGTCGAAGGTCATGATCGTGTAGTTGCTGGACGACTTCACCGTGTCGCCCGACCACCAGTCGTAGGTGGGGCCGGTCACCGCGCTGGTGGTCGACGAGAGGAAGGCCCAGTCATGGCCAGGGCTCTCGGCGACGACCGAGCCCGGCCCCAGCTGGCCGGCCCAATCGTCGGTGACCACCACGTGGGCGCGCAGCCCGAAGTGGTCCATGTCGAGGATCTGCGTGCGCAGGAACTCGGCGCGCGAGACGATCGACTCAGACTCAGCCGGCAGGAAGCCCTGCGTGTGGTCGAGATCGGCCTGGCTGAGGATCAGGCGCCACATGTTGTCGAGGAAGTTCTGCACCTCGGGGGCGAGCTTGTTGGTGCGAAAGTCGGCCAGGTACACGGAAGCGCTGGTGCCGTCCGGCTGGCCGGCCGCGGCCTCGGCCTGCTTGGCCTCCACCACGAGGTCGACGCCGCGCAGCTGGTTGTAGATGAGCTGCGTGAAGTATTGCTCGAGGCCGAGGTAGGCGGTCTGCAGGTCGGGGGGATTCGGCTGGCTCATCTGGTTGATGGCCAGATCGGTGAAGTTGTCGAGCACCGGGGCCCTGGCGGAGTCCGGGGGGATGATGGCGTCGTGGATGGTGTTGGCGTCGTTCTCGATGCGGAAGTCGTCCTCCACCTTCGTCGCGTAGGCGAGTATATCGGTCTGGTTGCCACCGCCCGGTGGGACGCCGTCGGCCATGCCCTGGAGCTCGTCCATGTAGGTGCCGATCTCGGTGATGGCGTTCGTCGGGTCGTTGGTGTTCAGGAGGATCTCCTCCTCCGTGATCTTGAGCGCCGCCTCGAGGCCGAGAAGCTCCGCCTGGATCTGCGTGAGCTGCGCCTCGATCTGGTCGAGCTTGGCGTCCATGGCCTGCAGGGCCGCGGCATTGCCGGAGCTGTTGCTGCCCCAGCCGAGCAGGGAGAGGATCTCGCCCATGGCGTCGTTGCCCACGTTGCTGGCAGCGCCGCTGACGAGGCCGCTGACGACCTTGCCGAGCAGGCTGCCGAAGAAGCTGCTCTCGTCACCGTAGAGGCTGCGCGGGAGGACGTGGACCCAGACGTCAGCGCTGTCCGCGGTGACGCCTCCGGCCTCGTAGCGCGCCCTCACGCCGCAGACGCCCACGTCGGCGAACCGAAGCTCGAAGCTGAAGTGCAGGCCGGGCGAGAGCTTCGCCGTCGCCACCCGCCACCACTGCGTGCCCGTGTTCTTGAAGATGACGACCGTGTCCGCGCCGCCGCGGGCCCCTTGCACCATGCCGGTGAAGCGCATCGTCTCGCCGGCGGCAACGCTTCTGGCCGCCGCCTTCAGGGTCACCGTCGGCCCGGCGGCCGCCAGTGCAGTGCCCGACAACAGCAGCAGCACCGCTATCACAAGCGCGCTGCCGAGAACGACCCGCAAACGATTCATGAAACCCCCTTGCTCGGGACTCGGCGTCGCATAGGGGACCTTGAACGCGACGCCGAGACTCCCTCTCGTTCGTTGCGCACGGTCGCGACGCCTGATCTGCCCACAATGAGGCTATGCGTATGGGGGTGGAACGTCAAGGGATCTCAGGGCTCTTGAGGCTCGAAGGCGGCGAGACCGAGCCGGCGGCCGCGGATCGAACAGTCGCGCCGTAGGCGCGACGCCGGCCGGGATCGTGGGCGTGCTGCCGGCGATTTCGCTGGCCTCCGCCGGCTGGACGCTGGGCCGCGACCTCGTCGCGCTGCGCCGCGCGCGTCACGCGGCGCGGGCGGAGGCGGAGGGCTGCGGCGACGGCGTCTTGCCTGGGGCCGGCCCGCCGCCGTCCGCCGGCGAACCCTCCCCCGGCGCACCCGGCGGCGCGGACCTCGGCTGAGAGGAACGAGGCAGACAGCTCCCGCCGATCAGCACAAACGCCACCCAGCACCGAGCCGGCGCGGACTCCTCAGCCTCTCTCGCGGAATCCGCGCAGAAACGCCCGGACGGTCGCAACCGCCTCCTGCCGCACCCTCGCCTTTTCCGTGTCATTGTCCGGCGAGGCAGGAAACGAGCCGCGGGCGTGCGGGCCATCCTGAGCGGCGTCGCGAAACCGCTCTTCGAGCAGGCTGAGTGCCTCGGCCACCTGAGGATGGTGCGCCACCGAGCTTGCCGCCGCGACGCTTCCCACGGCGCTCGGACCGCCCTCGTAGTTGAGGAGCGTGAACACCAGGTCGTACGCATCCCTGTTCTCGTGCCGATCCTGGAAGGCGAGGATCTTGAGCACAGCGTACGGGAGGACGTTCGCCACGCACACAGCGACCCGGGACTGCCCGCCGCCGTCGAGGCGCTCGCCTTCGATGTCGCATTCGATGAAGTCGTCGCGCACGAGATTCGCGCCGCGCACGTTGAACGCACCGAGTCTGGAGCCTGTGCCCTCGCCTTTCGGCCGGAAGATGCGCCCAGGCTCCACCTCGTCGGTCTCGCTGAGGAATTCCACGAGGACCGTAACCGCCTCGACATCGCGAGCCCATCGGAAGCTCGGTTCCCGTTGCTCGAAGCGCGCCTTCTCCAGGTTGTTCTGCAGGGTCCGGCAGGTCTGCGGCGTCTCGTCGCCGAGGGCGAAACCGATGACCAGGTCCACGTCGGTGGTACCAACGTGGGCGCGCGCGCCTTCGCGGAGCCGCCCGACCAGGTACCTCGGCGCGAGGCCGCCAACCAGGTAGACACGCTCGTGCCAGGGACCGAGGTCACCGAGCAGAGTGAGGAGGGCGCGCTCGCAGCGCGCCGTGGTCTCCTCGTCGTCGTCGGCGTGGCGCCCCCGGCGGCTCAGAACCCGATCACCTCCCGGCGCAGATGGTCCGCCTGCTCGCGACCGCGTCGCGGATCGCGCAGCAGGTCGGCGTAGAGCCGCATGCGGTTGACCACCCACAGCTCATCGATGAGCTCACGGAAGGCGAGCGGCGCATCGTCCCTGGCCTGCAGAATGACGACGTTCTGGCCGTCGCTGACCCGCCCCGCCCCGCAAGCCTCGCATAGCTCCTCGGGCGCGGCGGTCGCTGTCACCCACACCCCGACGACGGGGACCGCGGTGACGAACGGGGCGACCAGGCCGGCGGCCGCGGCGCCGGTGAGCGCGTAGTCTACGTGGCTGCGCCCGAGGGCGCCCCCGAGCTCGCTGACAAGCTGCCGCGGCGTCTGCGCGAGCCCCGCCTTGCCGCTGAGGCGCGCAGGTCGAGACTGCCGCAGGCGTCGCTGCCCCTCCAGATGAAGGAGCAACCCGGGCAATTCGATGCGCGCGTTCCCGAGACCATCGACGACCGCGATCCCATGCTCGCCAAGGATAGCTCGCGCCTCCGCCGTGGTCTCATTGGCGACGAGCAGGAGCGAAGCGCCCGCAGGGGCCCCGGCCGTGTGCACGAGCTGCCCGGCTGTGGCGGCATTGGCGCGCTGCCTGGTCACAACGGCGAGCCGGACCCGGCCCCCGGCGGAATCCAGCACGGCGTCCGCCCCGCTGTCCGCCCCAGATGGCCCTGCGCTCACGGTCATTCCAGGGATCTGTCGCAGGATGCGCAGCGTCTCCGCCTCGAAGCGTCCTTCGAGCTTCACCAAGTCTCGTTGTTCCATCACGGCGGCGAATAGAGCATCATGATGCGGCGCGGCGCCTGGCGCCTGGCGGCGCCGGGGCGACGCCGTTGGCCACCCGGTTGGGGATCTCGGACAGGCCGATGCGGAGATCCCGCCGCGAAGACTCCACGGGGGTAGTCGCTCGCCGTCCCCTCAATTCGCATACGAAACTGCGCTTTTGTACAAAACTTACGCGATTTGAGTGGCCCGCACACGACCGCCTCCCCTCAGCGAGGCCGACTTGAGGGGCGGCGACGAGGCGCTGCGTGACCCTTGTGAGCCGCCGCCCGTCACGTGCGGAACGTCAACCCACCGACGCTTGCGTCGCCTCTCGCGCTGCCCTACGCTGCCAACGGACTGCGGAGCACGTATCGTTCCGGTCTTACGCGTTGTAGGGGGTGGTCGATAGTGGTAGCGTTCAACGCGGCAGTTGACGATGTCGTCACGGCGAGGCCGCTCATGACCCAGGTCAAGCTCTCCAGCAAGTTCCAGATCGTCATCCCAGAAGACGTACGTGAGCGGCTCGGCCTCGAGCCGGGGCGGCTCATGCAGGTGTGGGCGCTCGACGGACACGTGGTCGCCGTGCCGGTGCGGCCGCTGAGCGAGGCGTTCGGCATGTTCCCGGGCATCGACACCACCGTGGAACGCGACGACGAGGACCGCGTGTGATCGTCGTCGATTCGTGTGGCTGGCTGGAGCGCTTCGCCGGGACGAGCCTCGGCGAGCTGTACGACGAGGCGCTGCGCGACCCGCGTGAGCTTCTCGTGCCTGCCGTGTGCCTTGCCGAGGTGTTTCGCACGATGGCGCGCGAGGCGGGGGAGCCGGCGGCGCTCGACGCGGTCGGCGTCATGAGCCAGGCCACGGTCGTGGCGCTCGACGCCGACGCCGCCGTCGAGGCGGCGCGCGCCGGTCTGGCGCATCGGTTGCCGCTCGCCGACAGCATCATCTACGCCGCGGCGCGACGCGCCGGCGCCACGGTGTGGACCCACGACGCCCAGTTCCGCGATCTGCCCGGAGTACGCTTCGTCGCGGCTCCGTAGTGTCGCGAAGCGGCCGCTCGGGCCGGCGGTCCGGGCCGCTGGTTCGGGGAGGCGGTGGTTCGGGGACGCTGTCAGGGCGCGGCGCATCGATCGCCTGGCGGTTGGCGCGAGCAGGCGGTTGACGATGCCGGCGTTGAACGCGCCGCGCATCGATGGCCGCACGCCGCCCGCGCAGCGCCTTGATCATGCCCAGCGCCGTCTCGCGCTTGTCACCCGGGTGCGGCGCGACCAGCAGCAGGTCGAGGTCGCTGTCGGGATCGGCTCTCTGACCGGCGTCGCCGCCGGCCTGCTACGGGCGCGTCGGTTTGCACCGGCCTTGAGAGTCGCGCCGAGGGCGCCTTGCCGCGGCGCATCCTGCGCGCGGCGTGGACCGGCGGGCGGGGTCGATCTGTGGTCGCCGCCGACGTTTCTCCGCGCTTCGCGCCTTCGGGGAGCGGCGCGCAGCGGCGGGCGGGGTAGTGCTGCGAGGGAGGATAAGAAGGCCCGCCGATCCTCCCTTCGTGACCATCCCCTTCCCTCCGGTTGCGCGTTCAGCCTCCGGATCGACGGCCGCGAGAAGGCGGACATGGCGCCGTGGCCGCCGCGCCCGCCGCACGCGCCCCCCGGCGGGGTAGTGCAAATCGGTAAGATAAGGAATGGCCCTTTCCTTATCTTACCGATTTGCGACATGCCGCCCGGCCGCCGGAGCCGCCGCGGCCGGCGCAGCCGTGGGAGCCGCCGGGCGCACCATTCGTGGCTCACCGGCGCCTGAGCGACGGGGATGGTCATGCCTCCCTTTTCGCACTACCCGCCTGGGGTCCTTCAGCGCAGAAGCCGGCGGCGCAGAGAGCGGCCGGCCCCCCGGCGCGCCGCCGCGGCGAAGGCGGCCGGCCCCGCCGCTCCTCGATTTGGAGGGTGAACGCGCGACCGGGCGGAAGGGGATGGTCATGTAGAGCACATTCTGTGAAACAAGTGATCCTGGTCCTGGTGGGCGCAGCGGGACTCGAATTCACGGCGCACGCCGCCGCCCGTGAGGATGCGGCGTCGGGGGGCCGGAAGAACGAGGCAGGGGCCGCTTGCGCGGCCCCTGATGGCGCTACAGATCTTCGGGTCGAAGTCCGCGGTGCTTGGCACGTCGTGCGAGAATCCGCGGCACGGCACGGCTCATTGCGCTGTGCGGCTCACACCCGTCGGCGGAACGGTCTCCCGGACGCGCCTGCTGACCCCACACTCACCCCTACTCTCGCCCACGCCAGTAGAACGGCCGGCGGCTATGGTGGGCGAACGCGAGCACGACGATGACCTCGTCGAGGAACGCGGATCCCAGCCTGGGGCCTTCGGAATAGTCCTCGGTGGCCTCGTCGAGCTCGCGCTGCGCAACGCGGTGAAGCCGTACGCCGCGGCTCATCCTCGAGCTGCTCGGGCTTGGGCCAGCGCCTCGTCCATCGCCACGGTCTCGACCGCGCCCGTGACGACCTCGTTGTGGCGACGGACGGACTCCTCGAGCCAGAGCTGCTCGATCTCGCTCTCCGACAGATCGTCGAGACTGCTGAGCAGATCGCGAGCAAGGCGCGCCCGGCTGGAGAGATCGAGGCCGAGCGCTTCACGCCTGAGCTCATCGATGCTCATCGCTTCTCACCTCTCCGCGATCGCGGTAGCCACCTTCATGGCGGTCCGCCACGACGCGAAGGGTCAGTGCCTGCACGCGCGCGATCGCTTCATCATCCGCGGCTCCGTACGCGAGGACGCCCGGCAGCCCGACCGCTTCCGCCAGCCGGCGTCCGTCCGTCTCTCGCTCGACCTCGATCCTGAAGATGACCGACATGCCCCGCCTCCGCCGATTGCCGTGCCCCGATGGTACGACGTCGCGGCCTCCGCGTAGTAGCTCGCAGTCCCATTGTGAACCGTGGACGATCAAGACGACGGGCTGGTGGACCCAGCGGGGCTCGAACCCACAGCGCCCGCCGCCGCCCGTGACGAAGCGGCATCGGGAGAGTGGCAAAACGAGGCCGGGGCCGCTTTCGCGGCCCCGGCCGTGCTCTCGGCGGCGCCGTCTCTCGCCTCCGGAGCAGCTTGGGCGCGACGGGGGCCGGCGGGCGCAGCCCATCCGGCCGGCTCGTCACACGTTCTTGAGTCGCTCGGTCAGCGCCGGCAGCACCTCGTACAGGTCGCCGACGATGCCGTAGTCGGACATCGCGAAGATCGGCGCTTCCTTGTCCTTGTTCACGGCGGCGATGAGTTTGGCCGCCGAGACGCCCACGGTGTGCTGGATCTGGCCCGACACGCCGACGCTCAGGTAGAGGTCCGGGGCCGTCTTGGCGCCGGAGAGGCCGATGATACGGTCCTCGCCGAGCCACTCGAAGTCGGCGAGGCTCTTGGTGCAGCCGATGACGGCGCCGAGGGCCGCGGCCAGGTCGTCGCCGAGCGCCAGGTCCTCGCGGGCGTTGAAGCCGCGGCCCACGCCGACGATGAGCGGCGCCGCGTCCAGGTTGACGTGGTCGCCCTCCTTGGCGCGGCGGTCGACGACCCTGACGCTCGTCTGAACGTCAACCTGCAGGTTGACAACTGCGCCTTCCCCGGCGCTCGCGCCCTCGGCGCTGAAGGCCTTGGGCATCACGGCGAAGACCTTAGCCGCCGTGGCGAGCTTCTCGCGCGCCACGGTCGCCCCGCCGAAGGCGTAGCGGCCGGCGACCAGCTCGCCGTCCTCGACCACCAGGCTGCTGACGTCGCTGACGCAGCCGGCGCCGAGCTTCTGCGCCAGGCGCGGCGCCGTCTCTTTGCCGCGCCGCGTGGAGCCGACGAGCACGACGCTCGCGTCGGCCTGCTCCACGATCTGCGCCAGGCCGGCGGCCACGGCGTCGGCCGGCCAGCCCTCGAAGGCGGCGTCCTCGCTCACGTACACGGTGTCGGCGCCGGCGGCGGCGAGCTCGCTCGCCGCGACTCCGTCGCCCGGCCCCAGGGCCACGGCGCTCACGCCGAGGCCGAGGGCCGCCGCCAATTCCTTGCCACCGGCGACCAGCTCGCAGGCGGTATCGACTCTCTCGCTGTAGACAAGCAGTGCGGCCATCGTTACCTCCCCAAGACGCCTTCTTTGATGAGGGCATTGACGAAGGCGTCGGCCTGCTCGGCCACGGCGCCCTCGAACAGGATGTTCTTGCGGTCCTGCTCCTCCGCCAGGTTGCTCACGATCTCGCGCACCGGCGTCGGCGCCTCGAGGCCGAGGTCGGCCAGCGCCCACACCTGCAGGGGCTTGTTCTTGGCCTTCATGATCTGCATGAGGCCGGGGATGCGCGGCTCGTTGATCTCGCTGACCACGGTGACCACGGCGGGCAGCGGCGCCTCGAGCGTCTCGATCATGGCGTCCATGCTGCGCTCGCAGCGCACGACGCCGTCTGTGACCTCGATCTTGCGCGCGTAGCCGATCTGCGGCAGGCCGAGCAGCTCGGCGACGCGGGCGCCGACCTGACCGGTGTAGTTGTCGGTGGAGCCCTCGCCGAAGAGCAGCAGGTCGCAGGCGCCGATCTTCTTGACGGCGGCGGCGAGCGCTGCCGCGACCGCCGCTTGATCGGGCGCCTTCAGCTCGGGGTCGTCGATCACGACGGCCTCGTCGGCGCCCATCGCCAGGGCCACCTTGACGTCTTCGGCCGCCTTGCGGTTGCCTTCGGCCAGGCACAACGCCGTGACCTTGCCACCGGCGGCGTCGCGCAGCACCACGGCCGCCTCGAGGGCGTTCTTCTCGAGATCGCCGATCTTGTACGGCACGGCCTCGGTGACCGCCTCGCGGTTCTTGATGCGGACCATCTGCAGGTCCGGGTTGGTCTTCACGCAGACGACGATATCCACTCTGTCACCATCCTCCATCGGTCGCGGGGTGCGGGCGGCGGGCCTGCGGCGGCCGCCCGCCCGTGCGCTCGCGCCCTCAGCTCATCCGGTATTGCACCCCGAACGGCCCACTCGGGTACTTCCACGTGAGGGCCTTGTGGTCGCAGCACATCAGGCAGCTGCCGCACTCCAGGCAGCCCTCCCAGTTGACGGTCATGCGGCCCTGATCGTCCTTCTCGTAGAGATCTGCCGGGCACACGTAGACGCAGGCCTCGTCGGTACACACCGTCTTGCAGATCTCGGTGTCGATGACGATGTGCGGCTCCTTGTCGAGCTTGAAGACGTCGAGGCCGAGCTTGGCGTCGATCTTCATCGGCATGGCTCCTCCCTCTCAGATCTTCCGCATCGACCAGGCGTCCTTGACGGTCGCCACGTTCATGAAATCGCGCCTCACGCCCCTCCAGGCCTTCTTGAACAGGCCGGCCTGCGGCCGCTCGTCGATGGTGTAGATGCTCTCGAGCAGCCGGGAGACGGCCACGGGGTAGTGCGTGAACAGGCGCGGGTTCTCCATGAAGCCCGGTATGGCCCGCGCCGTCTCGAGGTCCTTGAGCACAAAGCTGTTGCGGAGCGACGCCTCATAGCTTGCGAGGCCGGCGGCCGAAAAGTCTCCGGCCTTCTTTGCCTTCTTGACCGCCTCCGCGGCGAAGTAGCCGCTGGCGATGGCGAAGTCCATGCCACGCACCGTGACGAGGGCGTTGAGGCTGAGGCCGGCGGTGTCGCCGGCCACGAGGTAGCCGTCGCCGGCGAGCTTGGGCACCTGGCTGAGGCCGCCCTCGGGGACGCTGTGCGCCGAGTACTCGGCGACGGCGCCGCCGGCGACCAACGGCTTGATCTGGGGCAGCTCCTTGAACTCGTCCAGAAGCTGCCAGCTCTCGGTGCCGTCGCGGCGGCGGCGCATATCTTCCATGCCCACGACCATGCCCAGGGAGATGCTCTCCTTGTTGGTGTAGAGGAAGCCGCCGCCCATCATGCCCTTGGTGCAGGCGCCCATGAAGAACTGGGCGGCGCCCTCGCCGGGGTTCAGGTGCCAGCGGTCCTCGATGACGCCGGCGGGCAGCTCGATGATCTCCTTGTAGCCGAGCGCATGGTGCTTCGCCTGCGGCTCGGCCGCCAGGCCGGCCTGGCTGCTGAGCAACCGCAGCACACCCTCGGCGACGATCACGACGCTCGCGCCGATCTCGTCGCCGCCGGCGCGGATACCGATGATGCGGCCGTCCTTGCGCAGCAGCTCGTCGACCTTCATGTTGGGCACGACCATCGCGCCCTTCTCCATGACCTTCTCGGCGAGCCACTGGTCGAGCTTGGCGCGCAGCACGGTGTAGCTCTGCGGTTTGTCACCCGTGAAGCGGTCGGCGGCGATCTCGATGGTGGTGTGGGCGCCGTCGCCCATCATCGTCACCAGCTCACGGGCGACGGGACGTTCGAAGGGAAGCTCGTCCCAGAGCTCGGGGTAGAAGCCGCGGATGGGCTTCACGTACAGGCGCCCGCCGGTGACGTTCTTGGCGCCCGGGTAGTCGCCGCGCTCGAGCACCATGACCTCGACGCCGGCCGCGGCCAGGCCGTAGGCCGCGGACAGGCCGGCGAGCCCGCCACCGACGATGATGCATTCGACTTGTTCCATGTCACATCTCCCGACTGCTCGTCGACCCCGGTCGCCGGTGACCGGCTCTGCCGGCCGCGGCGACCGCGGGCCGGGCCGCCGTCAGGCGGCCCGGCCCGGGAGCGTCAGATCGCTCGTCAGTCCTTGAACGGGTTGTGGGTCTCGCCCCACTCGTCGCGGGCGATGATGCCGCGCATGATCATCAGGCCGCCCTCGGCGCCCACTTCGTAGCTCATGACGCCGCGCAGCAGCATCTCGAGCGGGGTCTCCTTGGTGTAGCCGAAGCCGCCGTGGTACATCATCCCGTGGCGGGCGATGTCGTGGCACAGGGTCGGGCTGAGGCACTTGCAGGTGCTGATGACCTTGTTGATCTCCTTGCGGCCGAACTGGCCGGGGTTGGTGTGCTCCTGGCCGATCATCCAGGCGCCGCGCAGCAGGTTGAGCTTGAGCATGTCGAGCTGCATCCAGTCGTCGGCCATCTCGAAGCTGATGCCTTCCCATTTGCCGAGCGGCTTGCCGAAGGTGGTGCGCTGGGCGGTGTACTCGCCGCTGATCTCGAGGCCCTTCTCAGCGCCACCGAGGCAGGCGGCGGCCACGAGCACGCGGGCGGCGTTGAAGCCGTCCATGTTCACGTAGAAGCCCTTGCCCTCTTCACCGAGGATGTACTTGCGCGGCAGCTCGACGTCCTTGTAGATCCAGCCGCCGGTGCTGAGGCCCATGCGGCCCATGTCCTTGTACGTGGTGTAGCTGATGCCGGGCAGGTGGGCGGGGACCCAGATGAAGGTCATGCCCTTGTGGCCCTGAGCGGGATCGGTCTTGACCAGGGTGCAGTGGCCGCTCGGCGGTCCCCACTTCTCGCACTCCTTGGGACCGCTGACGTAGGCCTTCTCGCCGTTCATGACGAAGGCCTGCTTCTCCTCGTTCCACGGCGCGATGGTCTTGATGGCGCTGAGGTCGCTGCCGCCGGCGGGCTCGGTCGTGTTGATGCCGGCGAAGGCCTTGCCGGCGGCCACGGCGGGGAGCACTTCCTGCTTGAGCTCTTCGCTGCCGTAGCGATTGATGATGTACGACCAGCCGATCGTGAGCAGCGTGTAGACCGGGGTGCTCATGCTGAGGTCGGCGCGGGCGATCTCGTGGATCGTGATCATCGCGTAGATGAGGCGCTCGTCGTCGGGCAGCGGCATGCCGCCGAGCTCCTCGGGGATGGTGGTGCCGAACATCCCCATCTCGGCCATGCCGGCCGTGATGTCGGTGGGGATGCCATCCTCGGCCTCGTCGATGGCGCGGGCGCGCGGCTCGAGGTTCTTGACCAGCCACTCGCGGATGGCCTGGCGGTACATCTCCTGCTCGGTGGTGTAGCGAAAGTCCATGCAGCTCCCTCCTTAGGAACCAATGTGTGTCTCCCTGGAAAACGCGAAGACCCCCAGGGGACGCCGAAGCGTGCGCTGGGGGTCCAATGCCTGCGGGCAGTGAGCGGAGACGGCGCTCAGCTGCGGCTATGGGTGCAGCAGGGCCATGATACACCGCCCGGCGGGCGGAGCAAGCCCGGCCGCTTCGACAAGATGGCGGAAGAAGCGGCCGCCGGTACTACGGCCGGGCTGCGGCGGCCGCATAGTAGAGCGGCAGGAACACGAGACCCTGCTCGGGAAGCTCGGCGTATGGTCCGGCAGACACCACGTAGCCCGGCGCGCACTCAGGGTGCTCGGAGAGGAGCAGATGCATGCTCTTGAGCTTACCGGCCGGTCCGCTCTTGACCTCGACGGCGCGGATCGACCCCTGCGCCGACACCAAGTAGTCGACCTCGGCAGAGCTGCCCCTGGCCGAGCGCGTCCAGTAGTAGAGGTCCTGTCCGGTCGCTGCCAGCAACTCCTGACCGACGTACTGCTCGGCCAGAGCGCCGTTGTACACACCGAGCAGATCCGCCTGGCCAAGGCCCGCCTCGATCGACATGTCGGTGAGCGCGTGCATGAGACCCATGTCGACAAGAATCGCCTTGCGCGTGCGCGCGGACACCATGGCCCCCAGGGGCATGCCGGCGAGGCGCGCGGCGGGGATCCTGTGGATGACCCGCGCCCGGCGCAGCGCATCGAAGGCCGACTTGACCGTGGGATGCGAGTAGTCCGACGCCAGCGAGGTGTAGGTGACTTGCCGGCCCACCGAACGGGCGACGGTGGTGAGCACCTCGTCGAGGCAGGCGGGATCGACGCGTGGGGAGTACTTGGCGAAGTCGGCCCGATAGGCGCCGACCAGCCCGTTGTGCACGCGCCGCGCCTCCGAGATGCGGCCGGTCTCCACGAAGGCCGCGACGGCGGCGGGCATGCCGCCCACAAACAGGTAGTCGCGCACGTTCTGCAAGAGAGCTTCGTGCATCGACTGGCCAAGGTCGCGGGGCGCCGCCCGCACCACGTCGGCGGCCGGCTCGTTACCGCGCGCCCACAGGAGCTCGAGGAAGCTCAGGGGGTGCACGGACAGCATCTGCACGCGGCCCACGGGGAACGAGATCGATCCCAGGGCGAATTCGATCAGCGAGCCGGCAGCGACCACGTGGAGCTGCGGAAGCTGCTCGTAGAAGTAGCGCAGCGCAACAACGGCTCGCGGACACGCCTGGATCTCGTCGAGGAACAACAGATCCTGGCCGACCGCGATGCTGCGGCCCATGGCCAGCTCCAGGGCGCCGAGGATACGGTCGATGTCGAGGTTGCCCTCAAAGAACCGACGCCAGTCGACATCGCGCTCGAAGTCGACCAGGTGGAGGCGTCCGGGCATGTGACGCTCGGCGAAGTCCGTGACCGCCCAGGTCTTGCCCACCTGGCGCGCGCCACGCAACAGCAGAGGCTGCCGGCGCGCCGAGGTCTTCCAGTCGATCAGCTGGTCTGTGATGGTACGTCTCATGGCGTGAGTCTTCACCGGCTGATTTCAGATGTCAAGGGTCTTTTGAAGTCAGCGCTTTCAAAAGTGCCGGTTGTTTCGCAACCGACCGGTCGCACGCTCCCATGGCTCGCGCTTGTGCGCCTCCTCCGAGAGACGCTCAGGCACCGGCGTGGGCGTCGCCGCGCGGCGACGGATGCCCACCGCTGCTCGCGAGCAGCGCGTCCGTCTTCACCAGCGCCGGCCGGGCCCCGAGCCGCGCGAAGATCTCGCGGGCCGCGGCGAGGACGGGCCCTGCTTCCGGCGCTCGGTCGAGCGCCATCAGGCAACGCCCCTGCCCAAGCAGCGCCTGGGCCTCTTCGTAGGGCATCTCGAAGCCGCGCCAGCCGGCGGCGGCGGCGAAGCCGGCCGCCGCCGCTTCGTGCTCGCCGCGGCCCTCGGCGAGCAGCCCTTGCGTAGTCGCCAGCACGTTTCTCTGCATGGGCAGCACGGACTCGAGGCCGTCCGCGAGGCGCGCCGCGAGGTCGTCGTCGCCGCCGGCCTGGGCGGTGCGCACCGCCTCCGGCAGGTAGGCGACATAGTTGGGGCCGCTGCCGGGACGAGGTTGCTCCTCCCACTCTCTCAGGAGCTCGAGCGCCGCGGCCGCGTCGCCGAGGTGAAGGCGCACCGGCGCGACCGTCAGCAGCGCGTAGGCCCTGAGCCACGGGATCTCGCTACTCAGGCCATGATGCTCCAGCCGATCGACGAAGGGTCTCGCCAGATCGGCCTCTCCCCGAGCCACTCGAAGGACCGCCTCCTGCGCGCGCACGATCACCAGGTCCGACCCGGCCTCGCTCTGCTCCAGGGCGGGAGTGAGCTCCGCCGTCATGGCCAGAGCCTCGTCCCACTCCCCCACCAGCCCGAGCGACTCGATCAGGTTCACGGTGAGGCGACGCGCGGCCTCCGCGTCCCACTCGCCCATCAACCCCAGCGCCTCGACGGGAGCAGACGGTGACGAAGCGGTAAGCTCTTCGAAGCGGCGCCTCCGGGCGGACTTCATGCCGTCGCGGAGAGCGGTGGTGGCGGCGGCCGGTCCCTGATAGGAGAGCAGTGCGTCGGCGTAGTTGAAGATGAGCAGCGCGGATTCGCGCTCCAGACCCAGCGAGCTCGCCGCGCCCAGCGCGTACAGATAGTCGTCGAGTCCGCCGATGTCCCCGAGGATGCAGCGGATCCCACCGCGGTATCCCAGCAGCAGGACGGGCTCGGGCAGGGCAAGACGCCGCGTGATCGCCACGGCTTCGTCGATCATCTCCAGCCCGGCTCGAGGATCGCCGGCAAACCACAGGGCCTTGCCGTACCGCCCGAGCACGTGCGCCATCTCGGAGCAGGGTTCATCGCCCTCGAGAAGCGACAGCGCCTCCTCCAGAAGGCCGGTGACGCCGGGATCGCCGAGGGCATACAGAACGTCCGCGCGCCTCGCCATCGTGAGCGCGGCGGCGCGCCGGTCGCCGGTCGCGAGCAGCGCCTGACCGGCCTCCCTGAGCGTGTCGGCCGCCTCGCGGTACTTGGCGGCCTGGAAGAGTGGTTCCGCCAGGCGTGCGAGCAGCGACGGGCGTTCGGCGTCCTTGGGTCCGGCGAGGCCGAGGGCGCGCGCATAGAACCGCTGCGCCGCCGCCGCATCGAGATCCATGGCGCGGTCCCCGGCCACCGAGAGGTAGTGGACCGCCGACGTGACCAGAGGGTCGGCCAGGGCGTCGTCACCGACTGTCCGCGCGAGCTCGACGGCAGCCGCGAAGTGCTCCGCCAGGACCGCGGCCATGTCGTCGGCGCGCGCCCCGGCCTTCCCTTCGGTCCAGTACGCCAGCGCCGCATGCTTGTGCGCACGCACGCCGCGCGGCAGTGCGTGGTAGGTGACTTCGCCCACCAATCCGTGACAGAAGATGAATTCGTCCTCATCGCGCATCGAGGACTCGTGCACGTGGCGCACGAGTTGTCTGGACAGCAGCTCATCGAGAGCTTCCTCCACCTTGGCGGAATCTCGGCCTCCAAGGGCGGCCAGCGCGCCGGACCAGAAGGTGCGCCCCACCACGGCCGCATCCGCGAGGCAGGCCTTGCTCTCGGCGGACAGAGCGTCGATCCTCGCGGAGATGACCGCCCGCACGGTGCCGGGCAAGGAAGCCTCGCCGTCCACCAGACGCTGAACGCCGCGAAGCGCCGTGTCGTCGAGGAGCCGCGCCAGCTCCTCAGCATAGAACGGGTTGCCCTCAGCGCGGCGCACGATGACCTCGATCACATCGTCGCCCACACCGGCAGCTTCCGGCAGTGCCTTGGTGAGCTGCATGGTCTCCTCGTCGGACAGGCGCTCCAGCCAGACCCGGGCCACGCGCCCGCCCGACGCGGCGAAAGCCGGGCTGTTCGCGAACAGCTCGGGTCTGGCCGTGGCGACCACGAGCAGGGGCACCGCGCCGACGTGAAGGGCAAGAAACTCGAAGAATGCGAGCAGAGCCTCGTCGGCCCAGTGCAGATCCTCCACGCAGAGCACCATCGGCCGGGACGTGGCAAGCCCCTCCAGGAACCGCAGCCACGCCGCGAAGTTCTCGTCGCGTGCCGCCTGAGGCGCTTCCAGGCCGACCAGCGGACGCAGACGGCTACATACCCAGTCCTTGTCGGGCCTCGCGGCGACCACGCGCTCCAGCTTGGCCGCGACCGTCTCCGCATCGTCGGTCTCCAGGATGCCCGCGTGAGCCTTGACGATCTCGCCGAGAGCCCAGAAGGTGCGGCCTTCGCCGTACGGCAGGCAGCGACCTTGGCGCCAGGTGATGAGGCCGGGACGCGCGTCCACGTAGCCGAGGAGCTCGAGGACCAGCCGCGTCTTGCCGATGCCCGGATCGCCGAGGATGAGGGCGACCTGCGGGGACGACGAGCCCACCGCCTTCTCGTACAGACTCGCGAGGTACGCGAGCTCGCCGTCGCGACCGACCTGCCGCGTCAGCCCGATGCTGCGCGTCCTGACTCCGAGGCGTGAGACAGCGGCCTTGGCGAGCCAGGAGGTCACCGGCCCGGATTTGCCCTTGAGGGCGAGCGGCTCTTGTGGCTCGTAGTCGAACAGGCCGGCCGTGAGAGCGTGGGTCGCCTCGCCGACGACGACGCCCATCGGTGGCGCGATCGCCTGCAGACGCGAAGCGACATTGACGGCATCACCGGCCACAAGGCCCAGGCCCGAGTCAGGCGCGACGTCGAGGCGCGCGAGAGCCTCGCCGGTGTTGACGCCCACGCGGACCCGGCGGGTCTGCCCGCCGATGCTCGGCAGGTCGGCCAGCCGTTCGACGAGTCGTAGCCCGGCACGCACGGCACGTTCGGGGTCGTCTTCGTGAGCCACAGGCACACCGAAGAACCCGACCACCGCGTCTCCGATGAACTTCTCGACGGTACCGCCGTGCGCCTCGATCACCTTGCGCGCGGCGGCGTGGTAGGAACGCAGGAGGGCATCGACGTCCTCGGGGTCGGCGGACTCGCTCATCGCCGTGAACGCCACGAGGTCGCAGAACAGGCTGGTGACGAGCTTGCGCTCTTCGCGCGGCGCGGCGGGCGCAGCCAGCCGCGCTCCGCAGCCTGAGCAGAAGCGCGACCCCTCGGGCAGAACCGCGGCGCACGACGAACAGGCGGTCATCCTGATGTCCATCGCCGCTTGCCCCCTTGGTGCGGTGTCTTCGGTCGCCGCGGAATGCGCGACTCGCGCCGCCCGGCATCACTCCGCGGAGAGCAGCCCGGTGTCGCGAGCACGCTGCACGGCGTCGGCCCGCGAGGAGACCTCGAGCTTGCGGTACAAGCTCCTGAGGTGCGACTTCACGGTGTTGCGCGACACGAAGAGCTGTTCCGCGATCTGCGACTCAGAGAAATGCGTGGGCAGCAGTTCCAGCACGCGGCGCTCGGCAGGAGTCAGTGGCTCGGTCACGCGGGCGTGCTCGACGACGCCGCGCAGGCGCTCGGCGCGGCGCCGCAGGATGCCCGCGTCGGGGTACCGTTCCAGCAGAGCCGCGGCCGCCGAGGCATGCGCCTCGGCCGCTGCCATGTCGCAGTGCTCGACCGCCACTTCTCCCAACACGATCTGCGTCAGCAGGCTCATCCAGGGGTGAGGCACCATGTGGCGGAGCAAGCGGTCCAGGTCCGCCACGGCCGCGTCCACGTCCTCCTCCGGCTCACGCACCAGCAGCTTCACCCTCGCCAGCAGCATAGGCAGGCAGCGCCGGTGCGTGCCGAACCCCAGTTCGGCCAGGCGAACCGTCGCCCGCGTCTCGTACTCGGCAGCCGTCCCCCACTCCGACTCGTCGACCGCGATCAGCGCCAGGTACCCCAGAGCGGCGAGCTCCGCCGACGGGTTGTAGACGGATCCTTCCCGAGCGGCGACCGCCAGCGGACGGAGGGCGCGCTGCGCCGCCCCAGAGAGCCAGCGCGCGACGCCGAGCGACACCTGGGCGTCGGCGTACCAGCTCGTCCCCGGCGTCGTCTCAAGGCTCGCCGCCAGCTCCGCGGCTTCGCGCATGCGTCGCACCCCGTCCGGCGCGACCGTGGCGCGAAGCAGCGCCTGCGAGGAGCGCAGGGAGGCGGCGCCGTCGGGAGACGGCGCGTCGTCCATGAGCGCGCCGCAGGCCACCCTGCCCCAGCGCTCGCCGAGCTTGGCATCGTCGAGCGCCGTATAGACCCAGCCCGCGGTCAGCGTCAGTGCTTTGTGGCCCAGAATCTGGCGGTCGTCGAACGACTCTAGCCAGCGCCGCACGGTCTCGGACTGGCCACGGTTCCACATGTCCGGCCAGGCCGCCGCAACGACGTCCCCCGCGGCTGCGATCTCGCCGGCCGCGAGCAGCTGACGCAGCTCGGCGTCGGGGTCGCCGTGCTCGGCGTACCAGCCTGCCGCCCTGCGGTGCAGTTCGTCGCGCTCGCCGGGGCGCCGCGCTTCGAGCTCGGCCTGCAGCATCTCGGCGAAAAGGTGATAGTAGCGGTACAGGTGATTCTCGTCGCCGAGTGGCAGGACGAACAGCTCCTCGCGCGCGACGCGCGCCAAGAGCTCGCCGGCGTCGTCCCTCCCGGTGACGAGCCCGCAGAGCGCGGGCGTGAGCTCCGTCAGCACCGACGTCTTCAGCAAGAAGTCCTGCACGTCAGCGGGTTGCCCGTCGAGGACCTCGGAGGTGAGGTAGGCGGCGATCTCGCGGCGCTCGCCGCGGATCCGCGGCAGCCACTCCTCGAGCGGCCGCTCGCCCGCGGCCAGGCAGGCCAGATGGAGGCCGATGGCCCACCCTTCGGTGGCCGAGAGAAGGGCATCGACGGTCGCTTCGTCGGGCTCACGGTCGTGCAGACGCACGAGCTCGGCGGTCTCCGTCCGGTCGAAGGCGAGCTGCAGTGCGCGGAGCTCCGCCAGCTCGGCGGACGCCCGCATACGGGCGAGCGGAAGCGGCGGGTCGGTGCGCGTACCGAGCGCCAACTGGGCGCCGGGCGGGAGGTTGCGGAGCACGAAGGCGACGATGTCCCAGCACCTTGCGCTCTGCAGCAGGTGCGCGTCGTCGAGGACCAGCACGAACGGTGGCGCACCGGCCAGCGCGTCGCCCAGCAGCGGAAGCACGCGCTCGCGCACGGGCGGCACCGCCAGCACGAGGGACTCCTCCACGCCGCGATCCACATCGACGACCTCACCCAGCGCCCGCGCGAGGTAGATCAGCAGGACGACGGGGTCGTCGTCGGACGGATCGAGCTGCACCCACGCCGTGGGCCGCCCATCGGCCTCGGTCCACTGACGGAGCGCGGTGGTCTTTCCGGTGCCGGCCGGCGCGCACATCAGGACGAGGGGCTCGAGGGCCGCCGCGAGCGCCGCGAGGAGGTCACGCCGTTCGGCAGTTCGCAGGCGCGCCCTTGGAGGCCGCAGTTTGGCGGGCAGACTGGAGGCAGGGGCGGCGGGCGCGGGGCGGCGGCGCGCGGTGGCGCGCACCGTCGAGCTGCCGCTGGGCGCCTTGCCTGCAGTCACCGTCTGTCTCCCTTTTGCGACGCGAGCGGCAACCAGTCTACGACAAGAAGCGGCCCCCGGCCACGGCGACCTCAGCGATCGCCGTGGCGGGGGGCCGCAGTTCGGCGGACCAGGAGACGCAGGGAAGCACGGACTGCGAAGGGCCACCGCCCTACTGGATCGGCGACGGGGCGCTCACACGAACCGCGCGCGCGACTCGTTGAGACCGGAGGCGAACGCGGAGAGCACCAGCTCTTCGTCCCCCGGCAGCGACATGTCCGCGCACGCCGGCTGGCCGGCGAACAGGATCCTGCCCGCCGCGGCGGCGCTCTGGCAGGTGCACAACGCCCGCGGCTGCACCGCGAACAGCAGCGCATACTTGCACTCAGCGCACACGTGAAGCTTGGTGGGAGGCGCCGACGTGCGTTGCCTCTCGATGACCTCATCCCGGTGCAGCGTGCTCGTTGTGGTGGCCATGGTCCCTCCCTACGTTGCGGGATCTTCCTCTCGCCACGCACACTATGGTCCGGACAGAAGGCCGGTCATCACCCGTTCCGGGTGGTTCGGACGACGCGCAAAAGGGGGCGGGTGCGGCCGGCCGTAGCGGCCGCCTGGGGCGCGTGCTCACCGAGCGCGGGAACGGGGTCGTCCCGACGGTCAGCTGTCGAAGAGCTGCGACAGCAGGACGCCGTCCGCCTGCAGCGGTCGCGGGATCCCGAGAGCGTGACAGATGGTGGGAGCCACATCGGTCAGCGAGGCACGGTCCTCGACGACGCATCCGCTCCTGGCGCCGGCCCCGGAGAACAGGCAGAGCGCGGGCATGCCCCAGGCACCCCGACCCGTGGTGGTCTGGGGCAGCATCTGGCCGTGCTCCTCGCAGAACTCGGGGTGCACGGCGTACACGATGTCGGCGACGCCATCGCCGTACAGGCCCAAGGCCAGAGCGTCCTCCTTGGGGATGACCAGACTGAACGGGCAGCTGCCGGTCGCCGGGTCGCGATAGGCGAGCAGCGCCTGCAGGACCCGCCGGCGGACCTGCTCGAACGCGTCGGGCGCGACGATGCCGTGCGGCTCGCGCCCCTTCACGTTCAGCCTCACGAAGCAGCTGCCCTGCGGCGCCGCCAGTGTGCGCTCCCAGTCGATGTCGGCCAGGTCCATGGCGCCGCGGTCCTCCGCCGTCAGCAGGCCCGCGCCCGCCAGGATGCGCCGCAGCGGCAGCGGCGCGCCGGCCGGCGTCGCCCCATGATCGGAGACGAGCACGGTCAGCGCCGGCGTGTCCACGGCGGCGAGGATGTGACCCACGGCGCTGTCCAGCTGCCGGTAGACGGCGATCTCCGCAACCTCGTAGCGCCGGCGTTCGTCGGGATCCGGGGTCACGCTCGGATCGAGCTTCGTCGAGCACAGATGGTAGAACGAATCGATCGCGTGGAAGTGGACGCAGAACAGGTGGCAGGGACGCTCGGCGACCAGTGCGGCGCAGACGTCGGCAAGCCAGGTCGTGGCCATGGCGGTGAGCTCGACGAAGGTGTCGAGGTCGATGACGCCGAGGCCGAACGAGTCCCAGCCGACGCCCGGCGTTGGCAGGCCGGAGAAGCGGGTCGCGTCGCCGAGCACGCCGGCCGGCTCTTCCAGCCAGGCGAGGCGGCAGATATCGGTGACGTACAGGCGAAACAGACCGGCGCCGGGCGCGAGCTCCCGGAGCTTGAGACGGAACGCGCCGGTCACGGTCGCGCCTCCCACGGAGAAGGGCAACTCGAGGCGCGCGCTCCACTCGCCGGCGGCTAGCTCGGCGAGCGCCTCCTCCCGCCCGGGCAGCGAGAAGCGCACCGCGGGACGGTCGCCGCGAGCGACCACGCGACAGACGAGGGTCACCTCGGAGCGCACCTCGTCGTAGGCGTCGCGAAACGCGAACGGCAGCTCGAAGGGTCCGCCGTCGGGAGGCAGCGTCACGCGCTGGGCGCCCGGCTCGTCGCGCGTCGAGAACCGCTGCTCGGCGGCGAGCGCCACGCGCCGCTCCATGCCGGGCAGGCCGATGCGCCACTCGTTGAGCTCGATGCCGGCGCCGCCCACGAGGGTCAGACGGCCCGGCGCCGCTGCGCCGGCCGGGCGACGGGCCTCCCCGGCCTCGCCCACTCCGTACTCGACCGGCGCCTCTCGCGGCGCCTCTCGCGGCGGCCAGCTGCCTGGCCAGTTGACGACGATGCTGTCCCGGCCGGCCCGGGCCGCCGCCTCCCAGAGGAACTCGGCGCGCACCTCGCGAGCGTCGAAGCCCTGCGGGCTGTCACCGAAGCCGTCGCCGAGCCGGTAGGGATTGAAGTCGGTGATGCCGTGGGTGCCGGGCCAGGCGCCCGTGGCGATCGTCGCCCAGTTCGTCGTGGTGAGCGTGGGCATCGCCGGCAGACACTCGGCGACCAGGCAGCCGTCCGCCAGCAGGCGCTGCCCCACCGGCAAGAGGCCGGCTTCGGCATACTCGCGCCAGCGTCCGGGCACGGCGCAGTCGAGGCCGATGAGCAGCGCCTTCTCAACACGGCGTGACGTCGTCACAACGTACCTCCCTCGACCTCGACCGCGCCCCGGGCTTCGCCCTCCGCGGCCTGCAGCTCGTCGCGCCGCTTGGTGATGACGCTTGTGGCGGCGGTCTTCGCCGGCGCATGGCCGGTGAGCGCCAAGATGAACGGCGCCTTCTGCAGGCAGTAGACCTCGGTCGGCACCGTGGCGGTCACGGTGGCCGTGCGCGGCACCTCCTCGATCAGAGCGATCTCGCCGAAGCCCTCGCCGCGAGTGAGACGAGCAACCTGGCGTCCGGCGTGGGTGACATCCACCTCGCCCTCGGCGATGGCGCAGTAGAAGTCGCCTTCTTCGCCCTCGCACATCACAGTCTGGCCGGCGGCGTACTCCACGGGCTCCAAGGCTCGCGCCAGACCTTCCAGTTGGGGCGCCGGCAGCCGGCCGAAGATGGGGATCGATTGCAGCAGGCGGATCTCCACGTGCGGCACGTCGGCGGCGTCGTCCACGGCGCGCAGCTTGCGCCAGGTCGCCACGATGACGAGGAGGAACACGACGCCGGTGCCGATCAGCGCCGCCCGCGCCCCGCTCAGAGCCACGAGCACTGGCACGATGATCGAACCGAAGGCGAGGCCGAGGTTCATCAGCGACTCGAGCAGCGAGAAGACGTCGGCCAGCACGTCGGGAGGCGCCGCACGCTGCAGCAGGATGCGGCCAGTCACGTCCAGCATGGTGCGGCCCACGCCGGCCAGCGCCAGCAGGGCGAAGGCGCCGACCACCGTCGGGAAGAGGCCGAGGGCGCCCAGGGCGAGCGCCGCCGTGACCACGCCGGCGCCGAGCGCCGGCGCCAGGCGGCGGCGCGCCACGAGCCCGGCGGTGAGCGCGGCGCCGACAAGGCCGCCGGCGCCGAAGGCCGCATTCAGGTAGCCGGCGCCGGACTCCCCGAGGCCCAGCACCGAGATGGAGAGGACGACGTAGAGCACGTCCAGGGCGCCGACCAGGATGTACTGCGAGCCGAGAAGCAGGACGAGCACGCGTACCGACGGCTCGCGCCGCACGGCGCGGATGCCGGCCTTCACCTGCGCCGTCAGGGAGACCGCCGCCTCCGCCTGGCCGAGGGGAGGCGGTCCGGGCACGGGGATCACAAGGATCGCCGCGACGAAGGCCAGCGTCGCAAGGAAGGCGATCGCGAGCTCAGGCCCGCCGACGCCCAGCAGCACGCCGGCGATCGCCGGGGCGACGAGCACGCTGCCGTTCTCCGCCCAGCTCGAGACGACGTTGGCCGCGGTGAGCTCGATGGGCTTGCGCACGATGCTCGGCAGCAGCGCCGACTGGGCCGGCCGCGGCACCGTGATCCCCAGGTTGATCGCCGGCGCCAGGGCGAAGACCGCCCACGCCGGCGCATCGAAGGCGATCGCCACGGCCACCGCGGTCATGGCGACCGCCTGCACGAGGTACCCGACGAGCAGCACGCGGCCCGGCCGCCGCCGGTCGGCGAGCGCGCCGATGTAGGGGGCGAGGAAGATGCAGGGGATGAGCTGCACCAGGGCCATGATGCCCGCGGCCGTGGCCCCGCCCACCGAGTAGGCGTACACCAGCAGACACACCCACACCGCCCACTCGGCGCCGTTGAAGGCGGCGAAGGCGAGCTCGAGGCGCAGCAGCGTGCGGTTGCGGATGGTCGCCCTGAAGACGGACAGCACCGAAGTGCCTCCCTGCCTTGCCACGCGGCGCTCCTTTCCCTGGGGCCCTCTGAGGAAGGCCACACACGTTTCCTACTACAGAACGCCGTCCCCCGGCAATGGCAATGGATCAGCGGACGCCAACTCGTCGCGCCGGCGCGTCACCAGCTCGCCGGCGGCGCGCTCGGCCGCGGGGTGGCCGGTCACGGCGAACACAAACGGACCCTTCTCGAGTGTGTAGAGCTGCGCGCGCGTGACGGCCACAACGGTCGCGGTGCGCGGCACCTCATCGAGAAGAGCTATCTCCCCGAAGCCGTCGCCACGCTTGAGCCGCGCGACCTCGCGGGCGGCGCGAGAGACCACCACCTCCCCGTCGGCGATCGCGAAGTAGCAGTCCCCAGGCTCCCCCTCGCTCATGATCACCTCGCCGGCTGCGGCCGTCACCGGCACCAGCGCTCTGGCCAACCCCTCGAGCGCGGGGGCCGGCAGCGGGGCGAAGATCGGGATCGACGCGAGCAGCTGGATCTCGACCTGCGGCACGTCGGCGGCGGCGTCGAGCGCCCTGAGCTTCGACCAGGTGGCGGCCACGAGGACAAGGAAGAGGGCCGCCGTCCCCAGCAGCGCCAGCCGCACGCCGCTGACCGCGATCAGGAACGGCACGAGCACCACCCCGATGCAGAGCCCCACGTTCATCAGTGACTCGACCAGGGCGAGCACTTCGGCGAGTGCGCGCGGAGGCGCGGCCCGTTGCAGCAGGATGCGGCCGGTGACATCGAAGAGTGTCCGGCCAAGGCCGGCGACCGCGAACAGTACGAAGGCGCCCACCACGGTGGGCCACACGCCGAGGACGGCCAGCGCGAGCGCCGCGACGACGATGCCGAGGGTCAGCATCGGGGCGATGCGGCGCCGGGCGACGAGCAGAGCGGTCACCGAGACGCCGATCACGGCGCCGGCGCCGAAGGCGGAGTTCAAGTACCCGGTGCCCGACTGGCCGAGGCCGAGCACGTCGATGGCCAGCACCGCATAGAGGATGTCGAGCGCGCCGAGGAGCACGTACTGGGCGGCGAGCAGCAAGACGAGCAGGCGGACGGCGGGCGTCCGGGACACCGTGCGGATCGCCTCGCCGACCTGCCTGACGAGGGGCGTTCGGTCGCGCGCCTCCGTCGCCGGCGCCGGCCCCGGCAGAGGCAGCACAGCCACGACGGCGCCGAGACACAGCACGGCGAGCACGGCGATTGAGAGCGCCGGCCCTCCGAGCGCGATGAGCGCCCCGGTAGCGGCCGGCGCGATCAGGGCGCTCCCGCTGGCCACCCATCCAGACACGACGTTGGCCGCCGTGAGCTCGAGCGGCGAGCGCACGACCCAGGGGAACAGAGACGCCTGCGCAGGACGCGGGACGGCGATCGTGAGATACGCGAGGGGAGCCAGGCAGAAGACCACGGCGGTGGGCGCGTGGGCGGCGATCGCGAGCGCGATGGCGCCCGTGGCGACCGCCTGCAGCAGGTAGCCGACGGCGAGCACCCGGCCCGCCCGCCTTCGGTCGGTGAGCGCGCCGATGAACGGCGAGAGTAGCACACTGGGTACCAGCTGGACGACGGCGATCGCGCCCGCGGCCGTCGCGCCTCCGCGGGCGTAGGCGTACACGGTCAGCGAGACCCACACGCCCCACTCGGCGGCGCAGAACGCGAAGTAGGCCAGCTCCAGGCGCAGCAGCGACCGGTTGCGCAAGGCGATGCCAAAGACGGCGACCGTGGTCTTCATGCGCGACGTCACGCGGTCACCCCGGTCCGCGTAGCCGCGCGAGTTGCATGGTCATCCCGGCGAGTATGGGGCAGCCGTCGCCGCCCCGCCCGTTCTCTCGAGCTCGAGCCAGCGCCGTCGGCCCCGAGTCTCACGGGATCTGGATCAGGCTCGCGTAGCCGTCGGACTGCCAGCGATGCGTGGCGTCGACCACGTCGGGACGCCAGCTGGTGCCGTTTGCGCCGGCCTCGGCGTTGTCGAGCCACAGGCTGTCGGCCGACACCGCATAGCCACTGCCGGCGAACCAGCTGTCGACCATGCCCGCGGCGTCCTCGCTCATCCCGTACCACTTCGGCGCGCCTGGCGTCTGCCCCAGCTCGTTGTTGTCGAAGTGCGTGGTGCACAGCACGTAGTCGCCCCATGCGGAGCTGTGGTTCCTGTCGCCGTTGTAGGCGTACAGGCGGATGTGCAGCACCTGGGTGCGCGCCACCAATCTGAGGCCGGACCGGTACCACGTGTTCTGCTTGCGACCGGCATCGCCGCGCCACTCCCAGACCCCGGGATTGTCGCTGAGCCGCGCGTACATGGTCGAGCCGGTGGACGGCAGCCACGACTTGATGATGGTGCGCACTTTGCTGACCGTCGCGGCATTGTAGAAGACGATCGTCACCGGCCAGTCGTTGTGGCCGGCGCTCGCCGGCTCGGGGAACGTCGAGGACGACCCCTTGTCGTAGTCGTAGTTCCAGAAAGAGTCCTCGCCGGCCGTGATCAGCTTGAGGCTTCCGGCGGTGAAGCCGGCTGCCTGTGCCGTGGCCGGCGTCACCGCAACGCAGGCGGTGAACACCGCCAGGACGACAAACGTGAGCATGATCCTACGTCTAGTCATGGCTCCCCCTTTGGTAGATGGTGGACTCCAGCCGCTCGCGCACTTCCTCAGCCTTGTCCAGATCGTAGTGCGCACCCATCTTCTTGAACAGACGGATCGCTTCGGCCAGCGTGTCTTCGCAGGCGTTGTCCGCGCTCCCACACGATGCCTGCGCCTCAGCGAGCACAGCAAGCGCTCGGGCGCGTTCGTAGTCGGATCCGCTCTTCTCCGCCAACGCGACGCAGCTCTCGAGGCCTGGGATCGCCGCCTCGGGGTCGCCCTGCGCCAGGTGGATGCGGGCCAGCAAGCAGAGTGCCTGCGCCTCGCTCACGTCCGCTCCCATGGACTGCGCCCCCGAGAGGACTGCGCGGCTCGATCTCTCGGCCTCGGCAAGCTCGCCCCGGGCCAGTCGCAACTCGCCCTCCATGACGCCCGCATCGAGCAGCAGCCCCTGGGCGTTGACGTTCTGAAGCAGCTCCCGCCCCTCTGCAAGCGCCTTCTCCGCCTGTTCCAGGTCGCCTTGCCGGAGCCGTGCCCTACACAGGTTGATGAGCGCAAATCCGGTCAGCGATGGCGGGACGCCCTCGTCGGCTCGATGGCCGACGGCCTCCTCGAGGTGCTTGAGCGCCTCCTCAGTGTCGCCCATCTGCAGCAGGAGCTCGCCGAGGTTGCTGTGCTCGACCGCCACTCCGGTCGTGTAGCCCAGGCGAGCATAGAACGCCAGGGAGAGCTCGTTGTGCTCGAGAGCCGCCTGGAGATCGCCGGTCAGCTGGTAGGAGGCGGCCAGGTTCCCCTGGCTCAAGGCCTGGCCCGCCAGGTCGCCGGCCCGCTCGTACAGGGCGATCGCCTCCGCGTCGGCCGCGATCGCCCGCTCGAGAAGACCCAAGCCGGCCAGCGCATTGGCGAGCATTGCCACGGCATACGCCTGAAGGCCTGCGTCCCCGTCCCGGCGAGCCAGGCCGACACCCTCTTCCGCGATCCCCAGAGCCTCCTGGCAACGACCGAGTCGGGAGAGAACGGCGCTCTTGGTGACGAGGATCCGCGCGGCCGGACCCCGGCGATCTGAGGGCAGCGACGTGGCGGCCATATCCAGCCAGTGGAGGGCGCGCCTGTATGCCGACAGGCCCCGCTCGGCAGACACGGCGATCTTCCAGCACAGCGCGCTGTCGCGCGCTTCGGCATCGTCGATGGGCGCCACCTCACTGAGAGCGTCGTCAGAACTCTGCTTCACCGTCGGCGAGCTCCACCGCCGTCGGGCCGACACGTAGCGCTGGATCGCCTCGTCGTGTCGTGCCAGCGCCTCGAGAGAATCGCCGGTGAGCTCCTCGAACCTGCTGCGCAGGCAGGCATCGCGCGACGTCCGTCCGCGGATCGTGCCGAGGGCGAGCGCGAGGTAGTCGATGGCTTCGAGGTGGGCGTAGACGGCCACGGACGAGCCGGCGGCCCTGGCTGCGTGGACCCGCGTCCTGCCCGCGTCACCGCTGTGCCCGTAGTGGTGCACCAGCAGACCGTGGTCGGGAGGCGACTGGGTCTCCTCAAGGTAGCGCGCCACGCGGCCGTGAAGGTCTCGTCGCCGTGCGAAAGGCGTGCTCTCGTAGGCCACATCCTGGACGAGGGCATGCAGGAACGTGATTGAGGGTCCGTCGCCATCTTCGCCGCGAACGACCAGCGCCGCGCCGATGAGCTCGTCGAACGCGCGGTCCAGCGAGACCGGCCGCAGAAGGTCGTCGTCGATGCCGGCCAGCAGCTTCTCGTCGAACGACCGGCCGACGACCGACCCCACTTTGAGCACCTCTCTCGTGTCGGGAGGCAGTCGGTCGATCCGCGACATCAGCAGGCCCTGGACCCTGTCGGGGATCTCGAGGGCGGCCAGCTCGGCAGCACGTGCCACGGACGACGCACTCAGGATGCGCTCGAGCACGCCGGGCGCCTGCAGAGAGCGGATGACCTCCTCGAGGAAGAGCGGATTCCCCTTGGTCTTGGCATAGATCGCCGCGCCGATCTCGGCCGGCAGGTCGGCCGGCCCCAGCGACTCGCGCAGCATCGCCAGCGACTCGGGCTCGGTGAGCTCCGCCAGCACGATCCTCGTCGCCGCGGCGCGTCCCAGATCCCCGGGGTCGTCGGTCGGCCGGGTGGTGAGAAGCAGCAGCACCCGCGCGTCGCCGATGTGCTCGGCCAGGTAGCGGACGAGAGAGAGGGAGCTTTCGTCCATCCAGTGGAGATCCTCCACGACGACGACGTGGGCCTGATCGCCGGCCGCCTCGACGAGGATGCGAGCGATCAGCTCGAACAGCTTCTGGCGGCGTGTCTGCGCATCCAGAGAGCCGACCACCTCGCTCTGAGGGAGCGAAAGGGCCAGCAGAGGGTTGAGCAGCGCGCCGAGCTCGGCGAGGTCGGGGAGCCGCGCCTCCAGGTACCCGCGCGCCGTCGCCGTGCGGCGGCTCGTCGGCTCACCGCGAGGGATCCCGAGGATCGCGTCCAGCACATCGATCCAGGGCGTGAAAGGAGCCGCCTGCAGGTGCTCGAAGCAGGCGGCGCGCGTCACCCGGCCCCCAGGTGGCGCGCCGCGAAGCGCCTCATCGAGCAGGCGCGTCTTGCCTACCCCGGCATCGCCCTCGACGAGGACGGTGCGTCCGTCGCCGCGCTCGGTCGCTTCCCGGCTCTCCCGCAGCGCGTCGAGCTCGGCGCGGCGGCCGAACAGGCGCCCTCCCCCGCGACCCGAAGAGGCAGCGCCGCGGATCTGGGCGCCCGCGCGTGCTTCCTCCTGAAGCACGCAGACCGCCACCGGCTGCTCCTTGCCCTTCACCTTCATGGGCGCCAATTCCCGCGCGCAGAGCGTGGGGCCGGCATAGTCCAGGAGCTTGCGGCTGATGAGCGCCTCGCCGGGCTCTGCCGCGCCCATCAGCCGCGCCGCCAGATTGACGTCGTCGCCCATGACCGTGTACTGGCGGCGGAACGACGGCCCGACCTCTCCGGCGAAGACGTGGCCGCCGTTCAGACCGATCTTGTGCTGAAGGCCGAGCCCCGCGTGCCGCAGCTCGGCGGTCAGGTCGAGGGCGAAGCGGGCGGCGTTCGCCGGCGCGTACTCGTGGGCCACCGGCGAGCCGAAGGTGATGACGAGCTTCACGCCCTTCGTCGCGATGTCGCTACTGACGACAAAACCGTGATGCCTGGCCGCCAGCCGGGTGAGCATCGCAGAGTAGCTCTGCAGTTGGCCAAGCGCCGCGTCGACGCCGGACGACTCGATGATCTCCGTGAGTCCGAGGATGTTGACGAAGACGATCACCGTGCGCCGATGCTCCGGCGACGACTGCACCCGCTCGCCTCCCCCTTCCGCGGCTGCCCTGACGTAGGGAGGCAGGAACGCGGCGAGCTGCCGCAGTTGCTCGTCCGAGACGGAAGGGGGCTCGGGGGTGCCCTGCGGCAGAGCGGCGCCCCGTGGCGGAGCTTCGGCCGCGAGCTCGTCGACCCTCCAGTAGTCGCCGGTCCGCGCGACTCTCGGGTCGCCGAGGAGCAGGTTCAACGTCGAGGATGAGACCGCGAGCTGTCCTCGTTCGGCCTGGGCCTCGGCCAGCGCCGTCGTCTCGGCGCCGCGGCCGATCACGAACGAGTGGGCGCGCTCCTCCGTCAGTCCGGCCGCCGCGAGCAGGAAGAGCGCGCTGTGGGCGCCGACCGACATGCCGATCTTGACCTTGCCGTCACCCGAATCGACGGCCGCCGCGCGCTCGACCTGCCGAAGCATGGCCAGCGACGCCGCGACGGCCCGCCCGGCATGCCCCGGGCCGTCGAACAGCAGCAGGATCGCGTCGCCGCCGAAGGTGAGGGTGTCGCCCCCGTAGCGGAAGGCGGTTTCCAGCATCCGCGCGAAGAACGAGTTGATGATGTCGGTCAGCTGCTCGGCGCCCTCGTTACCCAGGCTCGCAAGGCGCTCCGAGAGATCGGTGAAGCCCGAGAGGTCGGCCATGACCATCGTGCCGTCGACCTCGTCGCACCACGGCAGGTCACGCGCGGGATGCGTGCCGGCCGCGCGCACAAGGGAGGCCGGAAGGTAGGTGACGGCGTCTACGCCATTGTCACCCTTCATCCGGCCTCCCTCATCGAGCTCGTCAGGCTCGTACTCCTCGGTCGCATCCTACAGGACGGGACGCCTTCTGCGCGTGGCTCGAATCACCTCAACCTGCGGATCGTGTTGTTGCCGGTATCTGCGACGTAGACGTTGCCGTCGGCGGCGCAGGCGACGCCCGTCGGATTGTAGAAGCTCGCTGCGCGGCCGAGGCCGTCGTCGTGGCCACCTTCGCCGCCGGCCGTGCCGGCGAGCGTCGTCACCACGCCGGCCGAGGTGATCATGCGGATCGTGGAGTTGCCGTAGTCTGCGACGTAGACGTTGCCGTCGGCGTCGCAGGCGACGCCCCTCGGATTGTAGAAGCTCGCTGCGCCGCCGAGGCCGTCGTCGCTGCCACCTTCGTAGTCGGCCCTGCCGGCGAGCGTCGTCACCACGCCGGCCGAGGTGATCATGCGGATCGTGGAGTTGCCGTAGTCTGCGACGTAGACGTTGCCGTCGGCGTCGCAGGCGACGCCCCTCGGAAGGTTGAAGCTCGCCGCGCTGCCGGGGCCGTCGGCGCTGCCGTCGAAAAGTGCCGTGCCGGCGAAGGTCGTGACCTGGATCGACGGAGTGGCGTTGAGCAGCACGCTGACGCTGTTGCCGCTCGAGTTGGCCGCCGCCAGGTCCTGCGTGCCGTCGCCGTTGAAGTCGCCGGCGGCGACCGACAGCGGCGCGGCGCCGGTCGCATAGTCGACCTTGCCCGCGAACGTGCCGCTGCCGCCGCCCAGCAGGACGCTGACGCTGTCGCCCCATGCGTTGGCCGTCGCAAGGTCCGGCATGCCGTCGCCGTTGAAGTCGCCGACGGCGACCCAGCGCGGCGAGGTGCCGGCCGCGTAGTCGGCCTTGTCCGCAAAGCCGCCGTCGCCGCTCCCCAGCAGGACGCTGACGCTGTCGCCGCTCACGTTGGCCGTCGCCAGGTCCTGCGTGCCGTCGCCGTCGAAGTCATCGACGGCGACCGAGTATGGCCCAAAACCGGTCGTATAGTCGGCCTTGTCCGCGAACGCGCCGCTGCCGTCGCCCAGCAGGACGCTGACGGTGTTGCCTTCCGCGTTGGCCGTCGCCAGGTCCTGCGTGCCGTCGCCGTCGAAGTCGCCGACGGCGACCGAGTTCGGCGCGGTGCCGGTCGCGTAGTCGACCTTGTCCGCGAACGCGCCGCTGCCGTCGCCCAGCAGGACGCTGACGGTGTTGCCGCCCTCGTTGGCCGTCGCCAGGTCCTGCGTGCCGTCGCCGTCGAAGTCGCCGACGGCGACCGAGTCCGGCGAGGTGCCGGTCGTATAGTCAACCTTGGCCGCGAACGTGCCGCTGCCGTCGCCCAACAGGACGCTGACGCTGTCGCCTTCCGCGTTGGCCGTCGCCAGGTCCTGCGTGCCGTCGCCGTCGAAGTCGCCGACGGCGACCGAGACCGGCCCGGCGACGAACGCAGAGTCGACCTTGTCCGCGAACGTGCCGCTGCCGCTGCCCAACAGGACGCTGACGCTGTTGCCGCCCGGGTTGGCCGTCGCCAGGTCCTGCTTGCCGTCGCCGTTGAAGTCGCCGACGGCGACCGAGTACGGGATGGCGCCGGTCGCGTAGTCGGCATGCGCGGCGAACAGGGCCGGGGCGATGGTGAAGTCGGCGTTCGAGATATCCGAGCCGCTCGAGTTGGAGATGCGCACCAGGGCTTGGCTGGTGACCGGGCCACTGACCGTCCACGATTCAGTGCCGTCGTTGTCCGTCGAGGTGAAGAGCGTCGCCCAGTCGGCACCGTGGTTGCGCGAGAGCTCGATGTCCACCAGGCCGCCGTTACCCGGCGTCCAGGTGATGGTCTGGGACGAGCCCAGCGCCCAGATCTCTCCGCCGTTGGGGCTGGTAACAGCAGGGGCGGTGCCGCCCGGACTGAGCGGCGGCGTGATCAGTGTGCCCTTACCTGTCGCGGTGGTCACGTTTCCGGCGCCGTCCGTGACCGCGACGATCACCGAAACGTCCCCTGACTGGCCTTCTGTCAGTGGGAACGCGACGTTGTAGGTGCCGGCGTCGAGCAGCGGCGACGTGAAGGGGAAGTTCTGCGTGCCATTGGCGCCGACATACGTCACGTCGATGCGAGCGATGCCGCTCCTGGCGTCTTCCGCATCCACCTTCGCCGTCCACGTGGTTCCCACGTTCGAGAGCGCCACGCTGCGCACCGTCGGAGCGATGTTGTCAGTCGTGGCCGTCGGCACAGGTCCCCTAACGAGCTCCACCGTGAGGCTGGTCCACACACGCTCCGTGCCCGTGATCGGGGCGTCGGCGGCGGACGTCGACAAGAACTGGCCGGGAAGAACGACCAGCCTCTGCTCCGCTCCGTTCGCGGACGTTTCGATCGTCGTCACGGTCACCGGATCGGCAGGCCACCAACCGTCGGTCGACACCTGGAACTCCGCGGCGCCGACTTCCCACTCGGTCGTCCAGCGAGAGATCGACGGGTCGAAGCCGGCGATATCGACATAGGCGCCGCCCGTTACGATAGCGGCCCTGACGGGATTGACGCCCCCGGAGCCGAGGTCGATCACGACGCGCGGCTGGATCGGCCTGTCGGCGGTCGCTTGAGAGTCGCCGTCGGCCGTGATGTAGCGCGACGTCCCATCAGGGGATTGCTGCGCCAGCGTCGCCGGGTAGGTCGTAGGAGTGCCCCCGTCGCTGACCGTCAGACTGAAACCCGTCGGGAACGTCAGCGACCCCTGCGCGGCCGACTTCGCGGCGGCCCTGACCGTCTGCTGCATCGCAGTAGCCTGCATGCCGCCGGCCGCAACAGCCGCGTGGGTCGCGCTCGAGGGCAGCCGGTACTGCGGCATGCCATACATCGTGAACTGGATGCTCGACTTCTCATCGTAGGGAGTGACCGTCGAGAGCGAGCCGAGGTACTGGCGTTTGGCCGCGGCCAGAGCCTGCCCGATGGACTGGCCGGCGCCGCCGGCCGACGCGTCGGCGGCGGTGATCTGGTCGGCGAACAGCCCGATGAGGGCCTCGGTGCCGGCGATCCCGGCCGTGTCGCCGAAGCCGAAGCCGGTGCTCGCCACCAGCACGCCGCCGCGGCGCGCCGTCGCCTGGGCGATGTCGAGACTCGGGTCGACGCCAAAGTCCGCGACGTCGACGGGGAGCGACTGGTCATCCGGCACGTTGAGACCGGCGTGGCAGCCCATGGAGAAGATCAGCTTGCCGACGAAGCTCGTGGCGCCGGCGATGTCCGTGCCCGTCAGGAGCTCGTTGGGATCGAACCCGGCCTCCGAGTCGAGCTGCCCGTAGCCAAGGGCGGAGATGCCGCCGAAGTGCGTGAAGTGGGCGTTGAGGCTGCCGATGTCTCTGGGCGTCTGCAGCAGCTGCGCACGCACGTCGGTGGCGCTCCACGTGTCGAGGGGCAGGAGTGTGGAGGCGAGATGCGCGGCCTGGAGAACGCTCTGCACCCTCTCGGCGCCGTCGCTCATGAAGTCCTGGCCGGTAACGACGGCGGTCGCGCCGTCCAGCTGACCCTGCTGCGCCGTCAGGAAGGTGCCAATGGTGCCGGCGATCTCGTCAGGCGTCTCGACCAGACGCGACACGGCGATATCGGGGATGTACAGCGACCGCCCGTTGAACGGGATCGGCTCAGAGTCCACGTAGTAGTCGTCGGTCAGGATCATCGAACCGTACATGCTGGCAAACAAGGGGCTGTCCGTCTTGAGGAACGCGGTGTCCGCGTACGCGCGCTCGTTGCCCAGCACCGTCTGGTCCGGGACGCGGCGCTGGGGCACGACCTCGTCGCTCCCCACCAGCACCACGTACTTGATCGACGGGTGCGCGGCGAGGTACGGGCGGATCACGTTCTCGCGGATGCTCTCGGCCACCTGGTTCGCGGGCTCGAGCTTCCAGGGCTCCTTGTCCCAGGCGGCGTAGTAGATCGCAGGGACGGAGATCACCTCGCCGTGGACCAGGTCGTTGGCGCAGCCCGCTTGAAGGGCGCCAAGAACGGTGGCCCACTCACCTGGATAGAGCTTCTCGATGCGCTCGGACTGCGTGACGAACAGGGTCTCAGCCGGCTGAGCTGAGTCCGCGGGCACTTCCACCTTCTGGGTCGCGCTGGGGTTCTCGATCAGCGGATCCCGCGCCGTGTTCAAGGTAGAGAGGGCGTCGAAGGGCTGAGAGGTCTCGACCTGCAGCGTGTAAGGCTGGTCGGCGGAGAAGGCCCCATTCGCGCCCTTGACCGCGATGTAGGTGTGGCCGCCAACGAAATCAGTAGTGGCGAGAACGGCCTCGGCCTCGGTCCCCGAATTCGCCGAGAAGCCGGCGATCAGCTTGCCCGCCATCTGCTCGTTGTTGAAGCCGAGCTCCTCGAAGGTGATGTCGCTGCCCGACGCCTTGTCGCTGCCGAGGCCGACGTAGCTCATATCCCAGAACGAGTAGCCGTCCAGGCTGTTGAGAACCGTCCCCCCTGAGTGGACATAGACCGAAGCGAGGAACGGCGAGCGCGGATACGGCGTGTTGCGGTAGGGCGTGTTGCGGTAAGGGGTGTTGCGGTACGGGGTGCCGAGGAACGGCGTGTTGCGGTAAGGGGTGTTGCGATATGGGGTGTTGCGATACGGCGTGTCGAGATACGGGGTGTTGCGGTAGGGCGAGTCGACAAGATTAGCGGCATCCGAGAATGGGGTGTTGCGGTACGGGCTGTCGAGGTACGGCGTGTTGCGGTACGGGGTGTTGCGGTAGGGCGTGTTGCGGTAGGGCGTGCTCGCGAACGACGAACCCTCAAAGGCCGCCTGCTGCGCACCGGCCGCCGTGTCGGCTCCGAGGTCCTGGATGACCGCAAGGTCGTAGTCGTGGTCCGCGGGCATGTCGCGCAGGGTCGCGAGGACCTCCGTCCCGTAGGGGATCGCGGCGCCGTCGGGCATCCTGACCTCGAAGATGTCCACGTCGCCGGCCGACTGGATGTAGGAGAGGTGGGCTTGTTCGCTGTTCAGCGGCGTGGCCGTGTCGCAGGTGTTATTGCCGACGGGTGCCGCTTCGTCCCGATTCTGGTCGGGAGCGACGACGGTGATCTGGAAGAAGGGCGTTGTCGTCACTTGGCCACTGGAATCGGTGACGGCCAGGGTGCCGACGGTGTCGGCGTCGAGCGCCTGCGTCGTGGCAGAGACGTAGCCGGAATCCATGGCGGCCACGTTGTCTTCGGCCACCGCTCCATCGATGCTGGTCTCCAGCACATTCCAGGCGGCCGTGTGGGTGTCGGTCCAGCCGGGGTCGAGGAACCGGGCCACGAGCTTCGCGGGTTGGCCGGTGAGAGTCTCGACGTCAAGGGCCTTGACGCGCGGCGCCTGCGGGAGAGACATGACGGTCTTGCTGGTCGTGGACGTCTCGCCCGTCGCCACGTCGGTGACGGTCAGGCGGATATCGTAGGTGGACACGCCGTCCGGCACGATGTAGCCCACAGGGCCCTCGTAAATGTCGCGTTCTTGCTCAGCTTGACCCGTGGAGATGCTCCACGTCCAGGTCTTGCCCTCCTGGCTGCCGCTCGGATTGCCCTCGTCGTCGGCATAGAGGCCCACGACGTCGCCCTCGTGCGGTGCCGCGGGGACGACGGTGAACTCCGACGAGAGGGGCGTCGCGGTGGCCACCGTGAAGGTCGAGGTCGCCGAGCCGGAGTTGCCGGCCATGTCGGAGGCGGTCACGACGAGGGTGTGAGAGCCGTCCGCGAGCAGCAGCAACGTGGGTCCGGTCAAGATGACGGGCTCGCCGTCCACGGTGACCACCGCGGGGTCGGTTGTGAGCCCGCTGCCGCCGGTCTCGTCGGACGCGCTGTAGTCGAGGGCGGGCGTGGCGACGCTGACAATGCTCCCATCAGCGGGGGAGGTGATGGTGACGGTCGGGGACGTCTTGTCGATCTGCAGGGTGAACGTCTTGGCGACCTCGACGCTGCCGGCCTTGTCGGACGACCAGTAGGTGAGCGTGTCGCTGCTGCTCGTGAGCGGCAGCGGGTTCACGGTTGCGTCGTAGGTCTGGGTGGCGCCGCTGTTGAGCGTGTAGTAGGTCTTGTCGACGCCGGAGCCGCCCTCGTCGGTGGCGGCAAGGGCGACGGAGACGTCGGTGTTGTTCCAGCCGGCCGCGTTCGCCGCCGGGGTCTGAGCGGCCGCGGTTGTGGGCGCCGTCTTGTCGATCTTGACAGTGATCGTCGTGTGGACGCTCTCGTTTCCGGCGGCGTCGGTCGTGTAGTACACGACAGGGTGAGAGCCTTCGCCCGCGACGGTGAAGCTCGTGCCGGTACTGAAGGCGGAGGCGACGTCGACCTTGTAGTAGGTCGCGGCGACGCCGGAACCGCCAGTGTCCTTGGGGTCGAGCGTGACCGTTACGTCGGCCTTGTGCCAGAGGCGGTCGTAGTCGTCGGCGACGGTCGGCAACGTCTTGTCGATCTGCGGCGTGAAGGTCTTGGCGACCTCGACGTTGCCGGCCACGTCGGTCGACCAGTAGGTGACCGGCGTCGAAGCGGAGACCATGAAGGCCCCGGTGTAGGTGGTCTGCGCGCCGCCGGAGTCGATCTTGTAGTAGGTATTGGCGAGGCCCGAGCCTCCGGTCTTGTCGGTCGCCGCCAGGGTGACGGTGACGTCGGTGTTGTTCCAGCCGGCCGCGTTTGCCGCCGGGCTCGGCGACGCGGTGGTCGTGGGCGGGGTCGTGTCGGGCGGGGTTGTGTCGGTCTTGACCGTGAAGGCCGACGTCGCCAAGCCCTTGTTGCCTGCCAGATCGTAGGCTGTGACGACGAGGGTGTGAGGGCCGTCCGCCTGCTGCGGCAGAGCAGCTCCCGACGCCGCGGTGACGACGGTGCCGTCCAATGTGACCTGCGTCCGAGCGGAGTCCAGCCCGCTTCCGCCGGGGTCGTCCGACGCAGCGAACTGAAGCACAGGGCTGGCGGTGTTGACGGTGCTCCCATCTGCGGGGGAGGAGATGGTCACCGTGGGCACGGTGACGTCAAGCGTAAGCCTCGCCACATCGGCGTCGTAGGCGATCACCGAGCTGCCGCTGGCGACGAAGGACCCACCGCAGAGCACCGCGCCCGTGATGCTGCCGGCGCCGCTTTGGGTGAAGCCGCCGTAGCGATTACACAGCAGGCCGCAGAAGGTGCCGCTGTTGCTGAAGGTCATCGCCTTGCTCTGGCCGATCAACAGGACGGTGACCGGTCTGGTGTCGGCGCCCACCATGGCGCCGGCCATGGTCTGGCTGCCGCTGAGGGTGAAGCTGCCGCCGATGACGAGCAGCCCCACGTTCCACCGGCCGCTGCCCGAGAGCGTGGTGTTGCCGGCGACGTAGGTGGGGCCCCACTGCATGGCGGAGCCACCGCTCACGGTGAGCGAGCCGCCGACGCGCAGTGACGCGAAGCTGACCTTCACCGACGGATTGCTGATCGTCACGTTGCCGGTGACGTAGACCGAGGCGAAGGTGTAGGCGCCGGAGCCGGAGATCGTGAGGTTGCCGTTCACCGTGATCGGCGCCGTGAAGGTCACGTTCTGGGCGCCGCTGTAGGTGAGGCCCTTGTAGACGGCGCCGGTCTGCTGTGCGGCTTGTGAGGCTTGCGTAAGCAAGGCGATGCGCGCCTCGGGCATGAACTGGCTCAGGGGGGGGACCACGGCGCCCTTTGCCTTGACGTACTGCACCGTCGTGCTCAGATCGACCGAGCCGCTGGTGGTCAGCTTGCCGTTCACGTAGACAGCCGCGCTCGGCTGGCCGCCGATCAAGGGGCTGGTGACCTTGGAGCTGCCGCTCATCGTCGCATTGCCGCCCGCATAGAGGGCGACGCCGAGGATCACGCTCACGCTCTTGCCGATCTCGACGTTGCCGTCGTTGTCGGCGGAGCGATAGAGGATCAGGGTGACGCCCTGCGCCGAGACGTCTATCGAAGTCCCCCGCGTCCAGGCGCCGCCGTTGTCGGACGAGTACTCGGTGTAGGCGACGCCGGAACCGGGGTCGGTGGCGCTGAACCTGAGGGTGATGGGGGCGTTGCGCCAGACGCCGTCGTAGTCGCAGGTGGTCACGGGCGCGGTCGAATCGAACAACGCGCTCAAGACGCCGCCATCGGCCGCGCGCGCGGGTCCCGCCGAGACGGCGATCAGCGCTCCGGCCAGCAGCAGTCCGCAGGCAAGCGCCAGCAGAAACGGGAACGGACGGATTGACTTGCGCATGATTCCCTCCAACAGGCAGTCGGTTCCACAAGCAGCGGCAAACCCAGTAGCCTGGCCCCTCTCGCCCAGGCGCTCGCCTTCAGGCCAGAAGACGTCCCGCAACGGGACTTCGATTCATGCACCCCCCAACGCGAGCCGGAGTCCTTAAGCACGAAGACCGGCCCACAAGGCCGGTCTCACCATTGATTCCCCGCCTGACTGAGGTGACCGCATGAAGCGTCGGGCGGATCGCGATCTCTCGCGGCGCAGCCGTCTTGCGGCTGCTTGTGAACGAATGTACAACCTTTCGTGGGGGTGCGTCAATGGACAAGGTGTCGCCGAGTCGGCAGCGCCCACGCAGGGAGGCAGGCCAGCCGAGAAGGGGAAGCCGTACACCGGCCCAGCTGTGCGCCGTGAGCCGGGCGTTTCCCATCATGCCGAAGAGCGTGTGACGGTCGCTCTCGTCGGCGGTCTCGCGCAAGGGGCGGCGACGCACCGCCGGCGCCCCCTGCCCTCTGGAAGCGGCGAGCACGCTCACGCCCTCGGGCGCGCCGCGAAGTGGCTGCAGGCAGGCTGGCCGGCAAAGACACATTGCCCCGCCCGCACCCCGTTGGCGCAGGTACAGTAGGCCGGTGGGTGCTGGGCGAATGTCTCCGCGTACCGGCACCCCGCACAGACTTGCACGGCGCGCATCACGGCCGCGTATCTGCGCTTCCCGTCCGCAACCTTCATGCTGCGGGAGCATGAAACCATAACGTCCTCCTCGCGTCTCGCGACGATCCCCTCGAGGGGGACACTACGCAGGCGCGAGCGGGTCGTCCTCACCCGAATCGGGTGATTCGGACGACGGGTCGCGCCGGAACTACCTCAGAGTCCCGGTCTCCGCGTCCCGGGCGTCGGCCTCAAGCACCACGCCGGCGCGCTTGTACATCGCCTGATGGCTGACGTCCTGCGGCAGCCGCGCGTAGCCCGAGAACAGAAAGATCGTCGGCGCGCTCGTCATGCGCGCATGCCTGCACAGGCGCGCTGGCGCGCAGCGAGGGCGCCGCCCCTTGACTCCGGGCGCCCCACAGCCGATAACGTTGGCAGAGTCATCCGGCCGGCGGCCTCCTGGGAGACGAGCGCCATCGACGCAGAGCACCAGAGTCAGGGCTACGCCATGGAAGCCGGCGACGGCAGCGACGTCCCCGACGCTCTGCTGCGCCTCTGCCGGCGCCTCGCCCTCGCCCTCGACGTCTGGGAGTGTTGCACCTACGAGTACATCCCGGAGCGCGACTGCCTGCGCGCGCAGGCCATCTGGTCCCACAAGCTCGAGGAGCGCGACCGCGAGTGGGTGGGCAGTGAGAACCACCTCAACCGCCATCCCGATATCGCTCGCGTCTTCGCCGAGCAGGCCATCGTGGTCACGCAGGCCGACGACGACGCGGCCACGGCGGAGAGAGAGCGCATGGAGTACTGGGGCGAGCAGACCGCGCTGTTCGCCCCGATCCTCCTCGACGGCGAGATGCTGGGCATCATCGAGCTCGCCGAGGTTCGCCGGCGCCGCGAGTTCAGCGCCAGCGATCTGCGTCTGGTCGAGGCGCTCGCTGACGTCGCCGCCGTGGCCATCGACAAGGCCCGCGCGGCGGGGCGCCAGCGCATCATCAACGCGCGGCTCAACGCACTGCTCGACACCAGCCGGGCGCTCAGCTCGACGGTCGTCCTCGACGAGGTCCTGCAGCTGGTCGCCGAGCGCGTCGCCGAGGCGCTTCACGCACCGTCGTGCTACATCTACGAGTACGACGCGCCCAACGACGCCATCACGTGGCGCTCCGAGTACCAGGACGATCCTTCGCACCGGGACCCCGACGCCCCCGGCACTTCCTACCCGCTGGACGACTACCCTTGGGATAGAGCCGTGCTCGAGAGTGGCACGATGCGCCAGATCGAAGTGACGGACGCGGATCTCGAAGCGGCGCTGCGCGCCAGCATGATGGAGTGGGGAGAGCAGACGATGCTCACGGTACCGCTCCGCTTCGGCGATCAGACCGTGGGCATGATGGAGATCGCCGAGACCCGGGCCGGCCGCCGCTTCAGTGACGGCGAGGCGGCCCTCGCGCAGGCCCTCGGCGAAGGGGCGGCCGCGGCCATGCGCAACGCCCAGCTCTACCGCCGCGAGACCCTGCGCAACGAGCAGCTCGTCAAAGTCCTCGACATCAGCCGCACTCTGAGCGCTTCGCTGCAGGCCGAGGAGGTCATCGCTGGCGTGCGCGCGCACCTCGGCGCTCTCTTCCCGAAGCGCACGACCACGGTCGACGTGGCGCGCCTTGCGGGTTCGCCCGGTGACCCCGGCGGGCGCGCCGGCGCGCCCGCCGAAGACACGCTGCTGGCGGGCATCCTCGCGGACCTCCAGCCGAGGCAGGAGCTCAGCGGCGACCGCCGCCGTCTCCTCGTGCCGCTCGTCACCCAGGGCCGCGCCGAAGGATGGCTGGAGATCGTCGGCGACGAGCCCCGAGCCTTCGACCAGGACGAGGTTGAGCTGGTGCAGATCCTCGCCAACCAGGCCGCCGCGGCTCTCGACAGCACAAGGCTGTACGAGACCCTCGCCCAGCAGGCCATCACCGATGGCCTCACCGGGCTCTTCAACCATCGCTTCTTCTACGAATGCCTGCGCGACGAAGTGACCCGCGCCCGGCGCTACGACCTGCCGCTTTCTCTCCTGATGATGGATCTCGACGATTTCAAGCTCTACAACGACCGTTTCGGACACCCGGCCGGCGACGGAGTGCTGCGCCGCGTCGCCGAGATCATGCGGGCGCAGCTTCGTAAGAACGTGGATATCGCGGTGCGCTACGGCGGCGAGGAGTTCGCCATCATCCTCCCGCACACCGCCGCCGGCGGGGCCGGGCACGTCGGTGAGCGCCTGTCGCAAGCGGTCCGCGACATCGCCGACCTGGCCACCCCGCCCGACGCCGCCGTGATCGGAGAACGCGTCCGGCACGGTATCGAGGAGGCCGTGTTCCAGAAGAACGGCGCCTGTGACGCGGGGCGGGTCACGATCAGCGTCGGCATCGCCGGCATGGCGTCCCACGCGATCGATGCGGAAGCGCTCGTGGCCGCCGCCGACAAGGCTCTGTACCTCGCCAAGCGGCTGGGCAAGAACCGCGTCGAGATCATCGGCTGAAGCGGCGGGCGGGCGGCGGGCGCGGGCGGCCGCGAGCCGAAGCGCGACCCTCGGGCGGTTCTGCGGCGCACGACGGACAGGCGGTCATCCCGGAAGGCGAGATTCGCGCGCCGCTCGGCGTCAGTCCGGCGTCAGCAGCCCGGTGTCGCGGGCGCGCTGCACGGCGTTCGCTCGAGATGAGACCTCGAGCTTGCGGTAGACGCTCTTCAGGTGCGACTTCACCGTGTTGCGCGACACGCAGAGCTGCTCCGCGATCTGCGACTCGGAGAAGTACGTGGGCAGCAGCTCCAGCACGCGGCGTTCGGCGGGGGTCAGAGGCTCGGCCGCGCGGGCGCTCTCGACAGCGCCGCGCAGGCGCTCGGCGCGACGGCGCAGGATGCCCGCGTCGGGGTACCGCTTGAGCAGGGCCGCGGCCGCCGAGGCGTGCGGCGCGGCTGCGGCCATGTCGCAGCGTTCGACCGCCACCTCTCCCAGCACGACATGGGTCAGCAGACCCATCCAGGGATGAGGGACCATCCGGCCCAGCAGACGGTCCACGTCCGCCGCGCCCGCGTCCACGTCCGCGTCCGCGTCCGCGTCCGCGTCCGGCTCGCGCGCCAGCAGCTTCACCCGCGCCAGCAGCATGGGCAGGCAGCGCCGGCCGGCGCCGAACCCCAGCTCGGTCAGGCGCGAAGACGCGCGCGCCTCGTACTCTCCCGCCGTGTCCCACTCGGTCTCGTAGGCGGCGATGAGCGCCAGGTACCCGAGAGCGGCGAGCTCCGCCGACGGGTTGCACACGGACCCTTCTCGCGCCGCGACCGCCAGTGGGTGAAGCGCGCGCTGCGTGGATCCCGACAGCCAGCGCGCGACGCCGAGCGCGACCTGGGCGTCGGCGTGCCAGCTCGTCCCCGGCGTCGTCTCAAGGCTCGCCGCGAGCTCCGCGTCCTCGCGCATGCGGCGCACCCCGTCGGGCGCGACGGTGGCGCGGAGCAGCGCCTGCGAGGAGCGCAGCGAGGCGGCGCCGTCGGGAGACGGCGCGTCGTCCATGAGCGCGCCGCAGGCCGCCCTGCCCCAGCGCTCGCCGAGCTTGCCGTCGTCGAGCGCCGTGTAGACCCAGCCGGCGGTCAGCGTCAGCGCCTTGTGACCAAGGACCTGGCGATCGTCGAACGACGCCAGCCAGCGCCGCACGGTCTCCGCCTGACCGCGGCCCCACAGACCGGGCCAGGCCGCCGCCACTACGTCCCCGGCGGCTGCGATCTCGCCGGCCGCCAGCAGGTGGCGCACCTCCGCGTCAGGGTCGTCGTGCTCTGCGTACCAGCCTGCGACCCGCCGGTGCAGCTCGTCGCGCTCGCCGGGGCGCTGCGCTTCGAGCTCGGCCTCCAACATCTCGGCGAAGAGCTGATGGTAGCGGTACTGGTGGCGATCGTCGCCGAGCGGGACGACGAACAGCTCCTGGCGGGCGATGAGCGAGAGTAACTCGCCGGCGTCGTCCCGCCCGGCGACGAGCTTGCAGAGAGCGGGCGTGAGCTCCGTCAGCACCGACGTCTTCAGCAAGAAGTCCTTGACGTCGGCGGGCTGCCCGTCGAGGACCTCGGACGTGAGGTAGGCGGCGATCTCGCGGCGCTCGCCGCGGATCCGCGGCAGCCACTCCTCGAGCGGCCGCCCGCCCGCGGCCAGGCAGGCCAGGTGGAGGCCTGTGGCCCATCCTTCGGTGACCGAGAGAAGGGCGTCCACAGCCGCCTCGTCGGCCTCGCAGCCGTGCAGACGCACGAGCTCGGCGACCTCAGCGCGATCGAGGGCGAGCTGCCGCCCGCGGAGCTCAGCCAGCTCGCCGGACGCCCGCAGACGGGCGAGCGGGAGCGGCGGGTCGGCGCGCGTACCGAGCGCCATCTGGGCGCCGGGCGGGAGGTTGCGGAGCACGAAGGCGACGACGTCCCAGCACTTCCCACTTCCGAGCAGGTGAGCATCGTCGAGCACGAGCACGAACGGCGGAGCGGCGGCCAGCGCGTCGGCCAGCATCGGGAGCACCCGCTCGCGCACCGGCGGCGCCGCCAGGCCGAGGGCTTCCTCCACGCCGCGATCTACGTGGGTGACGGCGCCCAGCGCCCGGGCGAGATAGATCAGCAGGACGACGGGGTCGTCGTCTGACGGATCCAGCTGCACCCACGCCGTGGGCCGCCCGTCGCTCTCGGTCCACTGACGCAGCGCGGTGGTCTTGCCGGCGCCGGCCGGCGCGCACATCAGGACGAGGGGCTCGGGGGCCGCGGCGAGCTCCTCGAGGAGGGCGCGCCGTTCGACAGAACGCACGCGCGCCCCGGGAGGCCGCAGCTTGGCGGGCAGGGCGGTGGTCGGGACGTCGGCCACGGCGCACCGGCGCGCGGCGGCGCGCGCAGTCGTACCGCCGGATGACCCCTCGCCTGCCGTCACCGCCCCTCCCCCCAGCGACTCGTAGAGCCATCAGTATACGACGTGAAACGACCTACGACGTGAAACGCCCCCCGCCACGGCGACCGTCGCGGTCGCCGTGGCGGGGCCATCGATCGGTGTGGACCGATGCGCGTGGAGCGGCGGGACTCGCAGCCGGCCGGCGAACAGGATCCTGCCCGCCGAGGCGCTGCCCTGGCAGGTGCGCACCGCCCGCGGCGGAGAGGCCGCCTCACCCGCATCGGATCCGGACGACACGCGGAAGGGGGCCGGTGCGGCCTGCTCGTGTCGGCCGCCTGCGGCGCGTTCTCAGCGAGCACGGCAGCGGGATCGTCGCCGGCGGTCGGCCGGCGAAGAGCCGCGACCGCGGGACGCCCTCCGCTTCGACCCCCGTACGCGTGAAGGGGCGCCTTCGGCGCCCCTTCACCAGGAGGTCGTTGCTCACCCCCGCCGCGCTACTTGGCGCGCCGTCCGAGGTCGAGCGTGAAGAACCACGCTTCGCCGTCCACGCCGCCGTAGCCGTCGCAGTTCACGGCGCCGACGCCCAGATCGCGGAAGTCCTTGGTGAGGATCACGGCGCGATGCACCGGGGACGCCATCCAGGCGTCCACGATCGCCACCGGGCTGGAGTAGAGGCCGGCGCCCCAGGCGATGTTCTCGCCGGCCTTCCAGGTCTTGTAGCCCTCGCGCTCGTAGCCGTGATCCACGAGGCGCTCGCTCCACGTCTCGCCGCTCGGGGAGTCGTGCTCGAAGTACTGCTGCTCGCCCATGTCGGCCGAGTGCGCACGGGACGCGTCCACGAGCCTGGCGTTGACGCGCAGCTTGGCGAGGTGGCGATCGGTGCGCTCTTTGTTGATGCACTTCACGATCTGCTGCTCGTAGGTGTTCAGTGAGACGCCGGCGGGGGCTGCCGCGGGCAAGCTCGCGAACAGCAGGGTGGCCAGCGCTACCAGCAGTGTCACGATCCCGCAGCGAGTCTTCATGGCTCCTCCTTCATCCCTCACTTGCCTACGGGAGGAAGTATCGGCCGCCCTCGATGCCAGGACGTCACCCCAACAGGGTGATTCACGCGCCGCCCAGCGGCACGCGCCCCGCCGGCCGATGAAGCAGGCGGAGCCGGGCATGGGCATCGCCCGGGACAACGCACCGGCGCCCGTAGCGCCAAGGCCGCTCAGGGAGATCGGTCGCGCCTCACCCGTATCGGCCCGGCGCCGCTTCGCCGGCCGGCCGACGACCGTTCGCGGCCTCCCCCGCGCGGTACTCGACCGGCGCCTCGCGGGCAGCGAAGCCCTGCACGCTGCCTTCGATGCTGTCGGTGGGCCGGAAGGGATCGAGCTCGGTCACGCCCTGCGCGCCGAGCAGGGCGATGAGTACGCGCACCCCCGGCTCGCGGCGCACGGCGCGGATGCCGGCCCCCACCTGCGCCGTCAGGGAGACCGCCGCGTCCGTCTCGCCGATGGGCGGCGGTCCGGGCACGGGGATCACCGGGGTGGTCCCCTCTCGCGCCACCCTGGGCCTCCTCTCCCTCCGTCTCCGGCCAAAGGGCGCGCGTGCGTCGTACTGAGTGGGCAGCGCAAGCTCCCGTCAGGCCTCTCCGACCAGCGACCTCTTGAGGAGCTCGTCCGCCTCCGCCAACGCCGGCCTGGCGCCCAGCCGTGCGAAGATCTCGCGGGCCTGCTCGAGGACCGCCGCAGCTTCGGGCGCTCTCTCGAGCGCCAGCAGGCAGCGCCCCTCGCCGAGCAGCGCCTGGGCTTCCTCGTAGGGCACGCCGAAACCGTGCCAGCGCGCGGCGGCGTCGGCGAAGCCTGCCGCCGCCTCCGCCCACCGGCCGGCGCTCTCGTCGAGCAGCGCCCGGGTCGCGATGAGCGCGTGCACGCTGAGCGGGTAGATGGGCGCGACGCCTTCGCGGAGGACCTCGACCAGATCGGCGTCACCGGCCGCCAGGGAGGTCCGCACCGCTTGTGGCAGGCGCGCCACGAAATCGGAACCGCCCGCAGCCAGCGGTGTCTCGCCACACGCCCTGAGCAGGTCCAGCGTCATCGACCTGCCGCCGAGGCCCATGCGCACCGCGGCGGCGGCCAGGAGGCAGCAAGCGCCCGCGCATGGCTCCTCCGTCTGGCCGGCCTTCTCCTCCGCCCACTCCAGAAGAGGCTCGGCCGCCTCGTAGTCGCCGCGGCAAGCCAGGAGCAGCAGCTGATCGGTGCGCACCCAGAGCAGGTCGCGCACGTCCTCCGTCTCCTCGAGGTCGGGAAGCAGCCTGTCGACCTCGGCCAACGCTTCGTCCCACTCGCCCGCCCACAGCAGGTCGTCGATCAAGCCCATGCGCAGAGCCAGCGCCATCTGCTCGACGCCGCGGCGCTGCGCTGCCTCCAGCCCCTCTCGACGCAGCCGCAACGCCGCGGGCGGACCTTCGAAGAGGGAGAGTGAGGTCGCGAAGTTGAACGACAGTACGGCGGCGTCGTAGCCAAGGCCGCGCGCCTTGGCGGCGTCGAGCGCCTCCCGATAATCGTCCAGACCCCCGGCGTCGCCGCGATCGCAGCGCGCGCCCCCACGATAGCCGAGCGCCGGGACCAGCGTCGGCAGGTCGAGACGCTGCGAGAGCTCGATGGCGCGCTCGGCGGCCGCGATCACGGCCTCATGGTCCTCCAGCACCGCGAGCTCGGCGGCGCGGCCCGTGTACACCGTGGCGGTCTCGGCGGAAGGCGGCTCGCCGTCGGCGAGCGCCACCGCCTGAGCCCCGACCTCACGGGCGGACGGCTCGCCGAGGTAGTCCAAAGCGACCGACCGGCGCATCATGGCGGCCGCCGCAGCCGCTGTCGCGTGCTGAGCGAGCAGGCCGTCGATGGCGGCCAACGACGCGTCGGCCGCCTCGCGAAAGCGTCCGCGCCGCTGCAGAGCCTCGCTCCAGCGAGCCAGCAGCGGCGGCCGCCGTTCGGCCGGCTCGGGCACGACCTCGAGGGCGCGGCCATAGTGCCGTTCGGCGGCGGCCACATCGAGGCCCATGGCGCGGTCGCCGGCCAGCGACAGAAAGCGCACGGCGGGGTCCAGTACCGTCGCCGCCAGCTCCTCGGCCCTCGACGCGCGCGCGAGCTCGAGGGCCGTCGCGTAGTGGTGTGCGAGCAGCTCCGCCATGTCCGCGGCGCGCTCGCCGGCCTGGGTCTCGATCCAGCCGCCCACGACGGCGTGCTTGGCGGCGCGCGCGGCCCGCGGCAACTGCTGGTAGGCGACGTCCCGCGCCACTCCGTGCCAGAACACGTACTCGGCTTCGCCCTTGAACGACGAGGCCCTCACGCGCCGCACCAGGCGCCGCTCGGCCAAGGCCTGCATCCCCGCGGCGACAGTCGCGTCGTCACCTCCGCCCAGCGCCTCGATCACGCCACTCCAGAACGAGCGGCCCACGACCGCCGCATCCGCGAGCATCGCCTTGTGTTCGAGCGGAAGCTGGTCGAGGCGGGCGCCGATCAAGACCTGCACCGAGTCCGGCAGCGGGATCTGCGCGCCCTTCCTCAGCCGCAGACCGTCGGCGGCGGGTTCGAGCAGCTCGCGGTCGATGAGCAGCCGCGTGAACTCCTCGGCGTAGAGCGGGTTGCCGCCGGCTCGTTCGAGGACGACGTCCCGCACCTCCGCCGGCGGCGCCGCCGCGTTCAGCAACCCGGAGACCAGCCGCGTGGTCTCACGCGCCGACAGTGGCGGTACGTCGATGCGCTCCGTCCAGCGCGCGCCTGAGGCGAAGCCGGGAACGTGCTCGAAGACGTCCGCGCGGGTGAGGCCGACGACCAGCAGCGGGACCTCCCCGACGTTCTCCGCGAGATCGTCGAGGAAGGCGAGCAGCGCCTCGTCGGCCCAGTGCAGGTCCTCGAACACCAGCACCGTCGTGCGCGAGCGCGCGATGTGCTCAAGGTAGCGCCGCCACGCGGTGAAGTTCTCATCACGCGAAGCGGGAGGAGACTCGAGGCCGAGGAGCGGACGCAGGCGCTGGCGGAACCACTCGCGGTCTGGGCCGCCGGGCAGCGCTTCATCGAGCTTCGCGGTCACGGTGACGGCGTCGTCGGAGTCAAGGATGCCGGCGTCGGCCTTGAGGATCTCGGCGAGCGCCCAGAAGGTGACGCCCTCGCCGTAGGGAGGGCAGCTTCCCTGGCGCCACCTGACGACGTCCGGGTAGTCGTCGATGTACCTCCCGAGCTCACCGAGGATGCGCGACTTGCCGATGCCGGGCTCGCCGACGAGCAGCACGAACTGCGCCGCCTGCGACGCGGTCGCCTTCTCGAAGAGCCCCTTGAGCAACGCCAGCTCGCGCTCGCGGCCGATGAACGGCGTCGCGTAGTCGCGCGCCGACTCGGCCCCCGTGCGCGCCTTGGCCCCAGTGGCCAGCCATGCCGGCACGGGTCCTGCCTTGCCTTTCAGGGTGATAGGTTCGAGCTGCTCGTAGTCGATCGCTCGGTCGGTGAGCGCGTGCGTCGTCGTCCCGACGACGACGCCCATCGGCGGCGCCGCGCCCTGCAGCCGCGCCGCCGTGTTCACGGCGTCGCCGGTGAGGAAGGTCCCGCCCGAGTCCGGGTCGACGTCGAGGCGCACGTACGCCTCGCCGGTATTGACGCCTACGCGCACGCGCAGCGGCTCGTCGCCGAGCGGCGTCAGCTCCCCCATCTCTTCGACGAGCCTGAGACCGGCGCGCACGGCGCGCTCCGCATCGTCCTCGTGGACGACAGGCACGCCGAACACGGCCACCGCGGCGTCGCCGATGAACTTCTCCACGACGCCGCCGCACGAGCTGACCACCCGGCGGGCCATGCGGTCGTACTCGCGCAGCATGCGATCGACGTCTTCCGCGTCGGACGCCTCAGAAGCGGCGGTGAAGCCGACGATGTCGCAGAACAGCGTGGTGACGAGCCGGCGTTCCTCGCGCAGCCGACGCTGCGCCGCGAACGCTGAGCCACAGTGCGGGCAGAACTTGAACCCGTCGGGGCTCTCGGCAGCGCAGAAGGGACACGTCAGCACGGGAGACCTCCGTGGACCCCGATCGGTCATCGCCATCCTCCCGCTGCACTGTAGCCGAGCGAGGGTGGATACGGCAATGGATCCACAGGGCACGGCAAGTGGACGACGCGTGACGCGAGCGGGGGCGGCGTGAGCCTCCCCCGCCCGCATCCGCACCCCAGGCGCGAGCGGCCTCAGACCAGCGTCACCAGCGCACCTTGATCTTCGCGCTTGTCGTCTTCGGCTTGGCCTTCGACGCACCCCGGGCGCCCGCAGTGGCGACGAGCCCGCCACGTCCGTCCCGTTGCACGGCGGCGCTGACCTGGGTCCCCTTCTTCTTGTCGAAGAACTTGACGATCAGCAGCATGTCGCGGTACTCATCTGGCCAGCCGGGATCCCAGGAGATCCGCCGTGGATACCAGCGGAACGCGTACTTGCCCTTGCCCAGCGACACGAAGGTGGATCGCGCCCGGAAACGTTGCGTTCCGCTCGCCGTGTCCCAGACGCAGAGCCGCGGCTTCGCGCTCTTCACGGGCTTCCCGGCGCTGTCGAGCAACCTGAACGTCAGCTTCCGGGACCGGGTGGGCGGGTACTTCGTCAACTCGAATCGGCGGTCGCCCAGCCCGACGATCGGCGTGGCGACGCCGGCCACGCGGTACAGCAGTGTCCTCGTGACGACGGTGCCGGGAGCGATGATCGCGCCGTCCTGCTCGCGCACCCCGCCTCCCCTCCTTACGTACCTGGTGAAGGTCGCGCCGATCGTGTGGTTCGCCGTAAGGTTGCTGAAGGTGTAGGTCGTCACGGCGCCCACGGAGAGGCCGTCGATGCGCACGTCGGCGATGTAGTAGTTTGTGTCCGGGGAGATGGTGTACGCCGCGTCGCCGCCGGAGGCGACCATGTCGGGGCCGGTGATCGTGCCGCCCACCCCCGCCAGCTTGGTGATCGTGAAAGCGTCCCTTGCGAACCACGCGCTGATGGTGTGGTCCGCCGTGACGTTGCTGAAGGTGTAGCTGGTCACGGCGCCCACGGCGAGGCCGTCGAC